>OFMK01000001.1_pt1 | contig 276124 bp, 272 predicted proteins | sample 1541781 | NCBI WGS metagenome assembly OFMK01 (sample SAMN04209250, study PRJEB22552) | human gut metagenome | biome: gut; material: feces | host: Homo sapiens | place: USA: Oklahoma
CACTCTGGTCGTCATAGCTGCGTGTCTGAATTCTTCCTTCCACTCCAACTAAGCTGCCTTTGTGCGTGTACTGTGCTGTGTTATCAGCAACCTTATTCCAACATACACAGTTGATAAAATCAGCTGTAGGTTGTCCTTCGGTCTTGATTCTGCGGTCACATGCTACGGTAAAGGATGTAACACTGGATCCCGATTGTGTTTTGCGTAATATTGGATCTTTGGTAAGTCTGCCGACTAAAACCACTCTATTGATCATATTACACCTCCTATTTCATCGCAAAATCCGGCTTTGGATTTTTGCTAATGTCAATGTAATATGGTCTGATTACATCCATACGTTTAACCACAGCTTTAGGGCAATACTTACATACATACTCCATGTCATTATTGATGATTGCGTTTCTTATTTTAGTTGCCGATAGACCATTATAATATTGAGATCTATCTAGTAACTCTAGTGTGATATAATCTTTTACCTCACTTGCAAACCAACCCTTGATAATGGATGGATCGTCGTTGTAATAAATAGCAAAACGTTTTGATTGGATGCGTGATACAACATTGTAGTAAAAATATCTGCCCCATTCAATCGTTTCGTTTGTGTCGTTTTCATAGCTCCAGTCTGGAATTTCAAATACATCAACTCTAGTAGCCGCTACCCCAACTCTTTCGATAAGTGCTTCTAGCAAAATTTGCTTTCTGAACCAAATCGTAAATGGATTGCGTAACATACTTACCTTATTAGCACTACCAAGGCACACATACACCCGTTCACATTCATTCAATGCTTTTTCGATTATATCCAAATGTGCAATATGTAATGGTTGCATCCTCGCTAAGAATACTCCAATTTTATGTTTATATTTCATTTTCTTCCTCCATTGCTGCTTCTTTACTAATTTTCTCGAATTCATATACAAATACCCAAGGGTTTGCGTTCCATCCGTATTGATCCATTTTTGACTTATGAATGGTGGAATTCCAAATTATTTTGAATAAAGCAATGTTGTCGCTGTTTTCTTTGCCTGTTTTAACTTCATAACAAGGCAAATAACATCCTTCTGCTTTTGCTTGATATTCTGTGATATCTTGCAATCGTTCTATTCTTACGTCTGTCACACGTAGAAATAAGCGTGCGTATGCTTTTGGCATGTGTATAGATGGTTTCCATCTATCAACACCACATCCCATTAATCCTTCATTATCACTGAAATTTGCTTTGTATAAGATATGAGGATTAGGTAAGCAATTGGAAATGAAATATGTATAGTGTTCCATGAAGGTTTCCCTTATATACAAAACATCATTTATTTTATATTTTGGCTTTCTAATTATCTGCGTAATTCCATTATCGCTTATAAAGGTGCATTCCCCATATTGGATATGATCTCCACTATCCATATTCCAACCTAGAAATTTAAATCCCTGCGGTACGTCAATAACGCGCCTTGTTACTGTCTTTCTTCCATCCAAAATAGCGCGTACCATTTCGGTGTTAAATAATATTGGTTTCATTGTTCTTCACTCTCTTTTTTAAAAATCTTCGCAATAATATTCGGTATAAATTGATATATGGCAGTGTTCACACATCCACACATTGGGTGATTCATTCGTCCTAATCATTTCACTTTGTTCGTGGCGCTCTCCACAAACACCACACTTGCGATAATACTTTCTTTTTTTATTTTTTTTCATTATTCTTCGCTCTCTTTCATGTACACAAACCAATACGTCTTATTACCTCTTCCTCTGTCACCAAAGATTGGTACTTGACCTATTGCATTAAACAATTCCTTCTGTTTTATATCCGTTTCATTCCACTTAAATATCAACGTACCATAAGGTTTTAACACTCTCATACATTCATCAAATCCTTGCTTTAAGTAGATTTTCCAATCAACAGGAAGCTTCCCATACTTTTTTGCAAGCCATGATTTATCGCCAACTTTTACAAGATGCGGTGGATCAAACACAACCATGTCATATGTATTTTCAGGAACAGGAAGGCATCTAAAATCCCATTTAGTATCTGGCTCTATCTTGAGCATCCTTCCATCACAAAGCGGTTCCTCTAATCTTCTGAAATCGTTGAAATGCACAAGAGGATTGTTTTTATTGAAGTAAAACATTCTGCTTCCACAACATACGTCTAAGATATGTTTATCCATAAATAATCATCAACCCAACAGTTTTGGCATATTGCAATTCCAGTTTTGCGTCTTCGCTATTTTCATAACCACGGATCAAGTAAATGGCATCACATTGTATGAGCTTCTTTAGTCCTTCATCTATTCGCCGCTTGTATCCTTTTACTTCTGATCTCACTGGATTCAACACATCACAACCTAGTGATTTTAAGCGTTGTACTGTATCTTCAAATTCTATTTTATAAGCACAACTGTATGTAACGCTTCCTGCTATATATATTTTCATTGTTTTAGTTCTCCTTCTTAAATGAGCAATGCAACATTAACATTGCTCAACATCCTTGCGTTAGCATCCTTATAAAAATCTTTCTTGATTTCAAAGCCATAGCATGATCTATTTAATTCTGCACACGCTCTCAATGTGCTTCCGCTTCCTGCCACTGGATCTATTACAACGTCACCAACATCGGTAAAAATGCTGATCAATTCTTTTAATACCGGAACTGGTTTTTGTGTAGGATGTATTTTAGGATAACTATTGTCCGCTTTCCATTCGAACCAATTTTTAACCATTTTTCCGTTATTATTAAACTTAGGCAATTTATCACGGTATAAGACAAGAGCATATTCAGTAGCACCTACTATCTTCATGTTTGCTTTTAAAACTTGAGGACTTGTCTTTTTAATAAACACTAATGGAATATAGTGCTCAAATCCATAACGTTTCGCATAATCAATTACCATTTGCTGTTGCTGATAAGCGCAAAATACAATCATGCATGGTGCCTTGCCCTTTTCCTTTGGTTCTTTAATAAGCATCTTAGAGCAGAAATGCATATACTCCGCTATTCTAAAATTATTATCAGTATCAAAAAAAGATTTATTTGCCTTATCACTTTCGCCATTCTTGTTATCGCCATTCACATACCATTCATTACTAGAAGCATATGTGTTATTTCCTAAGTTGTAAGGTATATCAGCAATAACTAATTGTGCTTTTGGAATACCATAACGCTTATAATTCTGAAAATGATCGTTATATAGTTGTATTTTCATTGTATGTTTTTCGAGAACTCATGAGTTTTATGTGCGCACAACTCGTTCTCCTTTCTTTTTAAATCACAATCAAATAATGATAAGGTTCATTTGTTTCATCATACTCAATCTTGATTTTGCATTTGATTCCTTTTCCTGCAAAATAATCAATCAATCCTTTTTCACCATATTTTTTTAATAACTGCTTATTAACAACGGTTTTACCATATACTTTTAATAGATTTTCTACATATTCTGGTATATCTACCTTATGATTAATATTCTTATTTATTTTAAATTTTACCTCATAACTTTTATCGCCTGTTAATACAGCAACATTATTCCAAAAAGTTCCATATCGTGTATAACAATTAACATTTTTTGGATTCATAGCAGTGCAAACTGTAGACACTGGTATATTGATTTCCCTCGACAACATTGACTTTGTCATTTTTCGTTCTTTCATCCAAGTTTCTAGTAATTCAATTCTGTCAACCACCCAATCACCTCTTATTTCTTGATATAAGTCACTGTACAGGCTCTTCGAGCGTTGTTTTGATTAAAGATGAGTATTTATTCACGAAACATTAAACCATCCTCAAATCAAGCACTACGCTATTGATTTTTGAGCCTATAGTTTTTCTTATCATCCTTACTTATTTCCTGCATATACTTTCCACACCGTTCTTTAATTCTTCCGGCAACAGCAGAATCTATTTCCATAAGTTTTGCAAACGATAACTCACTTGTTATGATTGTTGTCAATTTGTTGTTATAACGATAATTGAGTAAATCGAAAGCAAGCGTAACATCCATTTCAGTGTATTTCCCCTTTAAAAAATCATCTATGTATAACACTGGCACTTTCTGAAATTGATACATCATCCGTTTATCATTCAGCATATCGCTTTTCAATTCTCTGATGAATGTATTCCATACGACATATTTGGTTTCAATGCCACGATCTAGAAACGTTTTAGCCACGGCGGAACAGATATGTGTTTTTCCAGCTCCCGATTGCCCTAGCAAGCAAAACCATTCGCTATGCTCATCTTGTACGTATTCAGCCGCCATAGCTTTAATTACTTTCTGCCATTCATCTTTAGCAATATATGAGGAAACTCTATGTTCTAACAAATTATCAAGTCCACTTTCTTTCATGTACTTAATGGCATTTCTCTTAGCCATACATTTGCATGGTCGTTGACTTAGTACCGGATTGTTGCCATCAGCGGAATAGATAATTCCTTTATTTTTGCAAATATTACATTCTATGCCATCATGCTCATTTAGGTGTCCTTGTTCAGTATTTCTCCATTCTGCCATCTTAACTGCATAGGGTCTTTTATCAGAGGACTTCAATTCCGTAGTCTTTAGAATTTTTTTCAGCTGTTCCATTTTTCTCTTTCTCATCCTTTCGTGCCCAAGTCAGAATAGTAGCGTAGTGTGATTTATACTGCTTTCCTTTTGAAGCCATGTAAGATGACAGCCTTTCAATCATGTAAAGAAGTTCTTTGTTTTGCAGCTTTGCATATTCGTCATCAGTGAGTTTCACATTCTTAAATTCACCGTAACACCTTTTTTCTTTAATACTTTCTTTTTTATTATTCTTATCATTCTTTACATTCTTTACATTCTTGTTTGTGTTCATCTGTTGTTCATCTGTTGTTCGCTTGATGTTCACTTGTTGTTCATCTGTTGTTCGCTGACCTTGGTATTTATCCCAATTTAACACGGTAACTAAAGAGTATTTGTTGGTTTTATTGATGTTCAACATTTCCATTTTTTCAAATAAATTTAGCCATCTGAACAGCGTCAGACCATCAACGCGGCGATCTTTTTTTACACCGTGATTAAATTCATCAAAAAGGGCTGATCTACCGGTAATAAATTGCCCCGGTTTTAATTCAATAATTTGATTTCCAACAACCTGTGTTTTGCCTTCATGTGTCGCTTTCATCAGACACATAAGCCATAATTTAAGCTTGTCAGAATCAGTCCATACAGGCGTATCTGATATCTGTCTGTATAGCTTTATATATCCTTTCTTTGACACATTTTTAATCTCCTTTGGTTTCTCAAACTCCTTTTTTTTACTCTAATTCATTCCTTTAACAAATCCGGAATGTAGTAAGGTTCATCATCTTCCCATTTAATCCATTGAAACAGTTTTGGGAAAGGCATATCATAAATTGAACCTCCGATACTTACCCACCCATTATTACTTTTGATAGGTTTAATATCATGTGCAAAAAAATCACCATTTTTATCTCTTGCAATCCATTTTAATTCATCATCTAAATTTCTAAGAATTGCTTTTTCATCATCCGAAATAGGAATTGGAATATCCCATTCTTGTGGAATCTTAATAATACATATATGATCTTTGTTAAATGGACATTCACTACAATATTCATCATAATTTTCTTTGCATGCTGCTTTCACAGCGTTTACATGTTCAATAAACTCTAAATCATTCATTTTCACTAACCTCCGTTTCCTGTTTCATTGCCCCCTTACCACCATATAATTCATCACGTTCTTCTTTGCCCATCCGATATCTCCAGAGCGGACATTCAGTCGAAGGACATTGGCGAACTCGGCCGACTGATAACAACAGCAATCAAGGCATTTTAGTCTAATTGCTTTCGCTCTTGTAATACGTTTCTCCATACTGTATATTCCTTTCTATTTTTAAAAAATCATATAGCATGCTCGCTATCTGACAACGAAACAACTTTTCGTGAGTATTTATAAGGTGTAGATGTATTCATTCATAAATAACGAGCATACTGCATTTAATTCTATAATTCTGTAATAATTACTTCAACTCTTGGCGTTTCGCTATAGAATTTAGCGCACCTTTGAGCAATGATGTGGCTATCATCTGTATAAGCAATGCCGTTCAAAGCGTCATAGATAATCTTTTCGATATTGTCTAAATCTGGTTTAGTCATAGGTCTTATATCTCCATCCAGCATCATCTTCTTTTTCTTCTTCGACACAGATTTTGGTATCTGATAATAAGCTATGATTGTTCCTTTGACCATTCCTTCGAACGGCTTCGAATCAGCGTATTTTTGGCGGTACATCGCAACAACAAGATTTTCATAAGATGTCGTTTCCTTTGGCGTATATACACCAGCATGTTTCCCACGTATCGTTGCCTTGGGTCTTTGTTTACCCATCGGCTTTCCGGGCACGATGATTTTAAATGTCTTGCTCATTAGGTTCAGGGAAATCATCCAAATCTGCTTTTGGTTCTAAGACTTCTCCGGTATCTTCATCAATAACGACATCCGAATGAACATCGTTAAAATCATCAGTTTCCGCACATTCATCTTCATCTTTATCTTTGAATTCAGCATCAATGGCTTGGGTACGATAAGGTAACGTGATTGCATCTCTAGCTACTTCATTTCCATCAATATCTTGCTGCCCTTCTGCTTCTCCACATTCCTCTTTTAGGTTGTAAGCTAACAGATGACCTTCATCGTCAATGGCTTTTTCTAATCCAAGGCTCAATGACATAATCTTTTTCTTAGCCAGCTTCGTACTTACGTCAGCTTCAAGTGCAATGCCTGTGCGGCTGTAATTCGGTACGATAGTAAACTTCACATTGATTTCTCTTTTTTCTTTTGTATCAGTTTTTGGATTTTCTACATCATTCAAAACCTTAATCATTTCATCATTGATTGCTACTAATAAATCACCATCTTGCAATAAAACAATGCTTCCTTTTTCTCTTAATTCCTTCGCATCTATATATAGCATTTTATTTCCTCTCTTTCTTTTCTTAACAATGTTCTGCATTGATACCTAAAGTATTAAGCAGATTGACAATAAAATCTGTTCCGTAGTCTTCAAACGATTCATAATAATCATCGTCTTCATCAATAGAACATAAGCAAACATTGTCATTATCAACAACGATTTTGTATCGTTCACTTTCTGTTAAAGCTTTGAATAATAGATCCATGTCTTTCTTATTGAATTTCATAAGTCATCCTCTCTTATTCCTGCGGCATTTTAAATACACTGTTAGAATTTAAATTTACTCCATCTTCCATAATCTGTAATGTGATGAAGTTTTTCAATTCATTTAACACCTCTAAAGCACGTTCTGGTGTATCATAAGCACCTAGAAGATATTCAGTTTCTTTGCGTGTTGGATCAAAACCGACTACATTTTTTGACTGTTTAATATAAAACATATTTAATTCATATAAACAATGTCTTGTTTGATCTAAAACCCATAACATATTAAGTTTTCCTTTCTTATTTTACGTAAAAGCAGTATTTTTTAAGTTTTTCTTTGCCTATTTTGTCAATGACTCTTTCCGCAAGTTCTTCTGTAGCAAAATAAATAGATCCTTGACTAGTACATCTAGTAACTACCATAACAAATAAATCATCACTTTCATGGTTATAAATAATATGATATTTTTTAACGTTTTCATCACCTAATGACAGCATATCCCGTGTACCATACTTCAACAAAATAGCTTCTATTTTACGGCGTTCTAACTCAAATTCAGCTTCTAGTTTTGTCAAGAAAATATTACCTACATTTCTCATTGTTCTGTCGAAGCTAATATCTTTCCAGCTTAAACAATCAACTTCACCAAGGGTTTTGATATACCAATAGATTTGACATTCTTCCAATTCCCATACTGAGTTAGATTTTGGTTTTGCCAATAATTTATCTAATTCTTCTTCGTTGATTTCATAATCACCATATGTATTCATAATTTCTTTTAATTTCATAAGTTAAACCTCCTACAACAAATCTTGCTGTGGTTCATTTTGAGCTTCAATATTTCGCTTTTCTTCCACTAAAGTATTGCTTACTTTTCCACTAGAAACTTCTTTAGGAAAATAATCTTCAACCTTAGACATACCGTCTTTTACAGAATTATAAATTTTTGTCAAAGCTAAGAATGTATTTTTAGTAAAAGCATTTCTGCTCATTCCAAAATACTCTTCGATTTGTTTACACTTAACACCATAAGTTTCTTCAAAGAATGCAATTTGCTTATCAATCCGTTTCTTCCAATCTACCTTTGTGTTTATAGTTTCATTACACATTGTTCTTGCTTCGTCAACAATATCTCTTGGAACCACATTTTCTAAACATCTGCGGACACGTCTTGCTGCTTGGTTCGCAACCAATTCATATATATCTCGATCATCTGTTAGCAATGTTCTGCTTCCTCTAGCGCTACGATAATGTGGAACATCAAATTCTAATTCTGAATATAAATTTGTTTCTAAATCCCAAGCGTACGCTAATACCGTTGATTTATGATTATCCATATCACGAATTAACTCTTTCCAAGAATAACTAATATTTCCATAACACTGTGCTACTACTTCAAGTAATCGTATACTTGCACCTGTAATTTTCTGACCTCCACGTGGATATTCATATTCGCTGATTTCGGCAAGTGAAGGCCTCTCACATGATGCTTCAATTCTATTCATAACCATAGTCATATCTCTTGGAAATTGTTTTGCCATAAACACTTGCCCCTGAATACGAGCTTGCTCTTTTGCAACCATTGATTGAGTTACGGCGTTACCTACTTGAGGTGCTGCTAAAGTTCCCTGCTGTACTGATGATAAACTGTTATTTACTGCCATTTTTCTTTTCCTCCATTTTTTTCTCTTCACTTTCAATGTATTTATTAAGGTTTTCTTTAAATTCTTCAAGCATGTTTTTTTCTGCTAAAGATTTCTTGTCAGCGTGATAATTTTGTTTATCATCAAGCTTAAATATGTGACAGCTATCTTCTGTAATAGTAATTGCATAATCTCTGCCACTATAAGTTAGAAGGTTTTGATAATTATATTCTTTTACTTTATTTTCACTACTCCATGAGCGAGCTTTCACCGACATCAATTTGTTTAGTTTTATATCATCATCTAAACATGATTTTGCATCCTCTAAAGAAAAATCTTTTCCAATAAGTTTTTCTAATAATTCTTCCATGTTGTAATATGATGTAACATGGAAGCTATAAAATACACCGCTTTTTTCATCTAATGTTAAGCTATCTGCAGAGTTATAAGCTTCTAATTTTTCTTGCAATTCTTCAATTACTTTGTTTACTAAAAATAATTCTTCTTTAGTTTTTTCAAGTTCATTGATGACATATTCATCACATGTCTTTATTTCCATCATAAGTCCTCTCTTTCCATGACTTTAACAGCAGCACCATATTTCTTAACAAGCACGTTCATTTCATCGTAAAATGCTCTTACTGCTACAAACTCGGCAACAACTCTTTGTTTCTTATCGTAGTTCATTAGATTAGGTTCACCGACTTGTATTTGCGGATGCTCACTGTATTGTTTAGGCTCTTCATCAGTTTGTGCCTGTTGCTGTGAAGCCTTGGCTCTAATAGCCTTTAAATCATCAGCTTTTGATTTAGCAATGCCAACATCTAATGTTTCAACAAAAACGTTCTTAACTTGCTCTTTATCACCTTCATCACTTGGTAAATAGGCTGTTAACAAGTTCCAGTCTTGCGTTATTTTCTTTACTTTTTCAGTTAGATCTTCTTGAATCTTTTTAATTGTCCATTTCTTTGCATCATAAGTTTTGCGATCATATAATCTCTCAAAAGGTATTTCTAATGGCATGGATTCAGCAACAATGCCATACGATTCTCTTACCTTTTCCATCTTTTCTGTTTTTTCTTTTTCATCAATGGCTTTTATGCCATCACCTAATTTATTAGATAAATCTTTTATCATCTTTTCCATATCCATGATGATTGCTTTTTGGGTTTTCCAATAAGCTAACTCAGTTTCTTCAAATTGTTTTCTTTTTGCTTGTATAACATTACAAAGATCGTTTAGTTTCGCTCGGTCAACTTTCGCATCAGCATAGTTATTAATTGTAACCACATAGTTGTAGGGTTTTAATTTCATAGGTAACATACCCTTAAGCGTTTGTGCATTACACACAATACCTTTTTCAGACATATGCAAATCTAGCTCAAATTTTTGTTCTTCCATGTTTTTTCCTCCTATATTTCCGGTAACAATGTAGGTGGTTCGATATTACCGATGTAATACTTTTCCCATTGCTCTTTTTCATTCATGAGAAGCCAATTTAGATCATCTAATGTTTCTTCTCTCGTTATTTCGTAATGTCTTGTATCCAACTTCACAGTTTCATCTTGCCATTCTGTCTTTAGCTGTGCTTTCAATATAACAAAATCAAACCCAGTTACATTCAATCCATGAAGCACTTGACAATAATAATTATCCGGTATGCGATCATTCCATTTTTCACGTTGCATTGATTGTAAGATATTTGTAGTCTTGATTTCTAAGATACCTCTTTGCCCTGTTTCTTTGTCATATAACAATCCATCAGGACTATATAACATCCATGGATATTCCCTTGATTGCAAAGTAACATTATCCACATACTGCATTTCATAACGCGGATAATCTAACGCAAACAACTCTCTTAGATATTGTTCTGCAACAGTTCCATACTTTACAAAAGGCTTATCTGATATATCTTCAGGAACTAAGATTCCTTTTTTCTCTTTCCAAAGAGTATTGCTATCTTTCCATGGATTCTTTCCAACCATCGCACTACAATCACTTCCACCTATACCTTTAATACGCATAGACTTCCATTCATCGCGATTTTTGTACTTATGACAGATATATTTGTCGGTACTTTCGTATAAATTCATCAGAAAATACTCTCCGTACTTCTACTTTCCCTACGTTCATTCAGTACATCGCCATATGTAATACTTTCGTTATCAACATAATCTAATACGCATCTTGTATGTGCTAATTGTTCATCCGGTAGCCTATATACATATTGGCTAGATACCAACGGTTCGCCACAGATAGGGCAGCATTCAAAAGCATTAACAACTTCAATTTCTTTTTGCTGTTCTGCTTGCTTTTCCTGCCGAAAATCAATATTATCTAAGACTTCATTATTCATCTTCAACCACTTTTCCTTCGATCATTTCGTCTTGCCAAAACCAACCGTTTCTCCACTCTTTTATGTCTTCTTTCATCCTATAATCTAGATCGCAGCTTCTAATAGTCATAACTTTCCCCAACCAGTGATCCATAAGTCCTATTTCATTCATGCCCCTAGTTCGATCATTTACGATTTTCACTTTATCGCCAACTTCGTAATGGTCTTGTTTCACGATGTGATAAGGTTTGCTAAATAGTCTATCAATAGCTAGCTTAACACCTGTCTGATAATTAAAATCATCTTTAGGATTGCATTTAGCCGAAGTTTCTTTAACGATTTTCCCCCTCTTTATCATCTGTGCAACGGTTGTTTTGCCATCGCAAGAGATGGTGATGACTGGATGATATTTAAAATTTGCTTCACTGAAAATATCAGAGAATTCGACAATTGGAATAATAGTATTTTCAAACACCCACATGGGTGAAACATCTAAATATTCTTCTGTTATCGTTCCAACACGACGCACAATTCCGGGTTTAGCAGTACGTGGCGGTAATGTATGATTAGATAATAAAAATATTGTATTTTCTTTAAAACTGTTATATAAAGGTTGCTCTTGTTTGGTGCATCCAATAGCTATTCCTCTATCGGTGCATAACCTTATAAACGCATTAAATTGCTTTTTTGTTGGAGTGTGGATAACAACCTCATGTTGCATAAACTTCTCCCAAAATTGTTCTTTTATCATGATTATTTTCCTTTCTTAAATACTTCTGCGGTATATGCAACGTCTTTAGCACTGGTGGTGTAAATATCAATGACGTTACCTTTTACCGCTCCACCGCAATCCTCTGCGGTATATACGTGGCCGTTTATCATTACTTGTGTTCCGCATGGTATTACCGATGGGTCTACGGATATGGTATGACCTTCTATTGCCCTGTGTTTGCCGTCACAAGGTCTGGCTATAATATCGCCGTAATTGTCTTCTCCTACCCAGTAATAAGTAATTCTAAACTTACCCAGTGATGTTCATTTAGGCTTGTTAGAAAGCTCTTTTTCAAGATGTTTTACTCTCTCTGTTAATGTCCGCTTGTCCATCTGTAATTTGCTGATATCTTCACGCAATGTAGCGTTTGTACGTTGACATTGACGATATGCTTCGCGGTCATGTCTACACGAGTTAGATACTAAAGTCATAGTCGTGATAAAAGTGGCTAAAATTAAGATAGAAATAAGAACCGCCACTTTGAATCGTGTCTTCCAAATCATTTCTTTCATTGCAAAACTCCTTTCTTCGTCTTATAATGAAATTGACTTCTTTTCAAAGTCATTTTGTCGCATCGTCATTGGTAGTGGGGTGCGACATTTTTTTTATGTTATCTACGTAACCAACGACTTCCAACATGGCACTGCCGAGCAATTTTGTGATTTTAGTTAGCTCAGACACCTGTGTTTCTAGTTCTTTAACTTGCTCACGTAGCACTGTGTTGTTGTTCCATTCTTTTATAAATTGCATGAATGCTTGACGCGGAATTTTAAACACATCATTATGTTTGCCTTCCACCCAACATCCGGGCATTCTGCCTTTACGTATACATTGCTTAATAAATTCAGGAGAACAACGCATCATGGTTCGTGCTTCGTTAACTGATATGGTGTATTCGTCAAAGGTGATATCGTCTTTATCAATATTCAGTGCTTCACACAAAGTATTCAAATCTTTTGATGATGGAAGAATTTCAGATAAATACTGTTCAATGTTCACTTTTTTCACCCCTGACAATGTTTCTACGTCCTTTACCGATAAGTGGCGATCACCCATTGCTTGTTGCAATAAGTCTTTAAATAACATTCACTCACTCCTTTCTTGTTCTTTTTTACCTACTTTAGTTTCCAACATAACAATTTGTTAACAAAGTAAATTTGACCTTTACCCGTAACCTTTGTGGTACGTGTGATTCTTACACTGCCATCGGGGTTATTTACTGTTCTTTCCTTGATTTCCATTAAGCCTAGTTCCATTGATTTTTGTGTAGGTAGATTGTAGTTATCCCCTTTTGAGCAAAGATAACCATTATCTCGCATCCATGAAAACAATCTGTTTTGCCCAATATCACGACCGTTTTGTTTAATGAGTTTAGCCAGTTGTCCAATAAGGATTGAATCTTCGCTTGTTGATACCACATCAGCAAATAATGCTTTTGGTTTCATACTCTCGTTTTCAATCGCCAACTTTTCATTTCTTTCAACCTGATCTGCATATGCACGCAAGGCATCGGGCAACGTTTTGGGAATGTTGAACATTTCTTTGACCTTGAAGTATGTATCTTCTAAGTTGTCAAATTGTTCCCATGCTTTATCAGTGTCCAAGATTTTACAATGACGATCAGCACCTTTTTCTGTCCATAAAATGAGCTGTGATGCCCTATTCCCAACCAACCCAATGTCATTGGGTAAGTTGTTTTTAAATTCTTTTAAGTCAGCACCCTTTAAAATGTGATAATGTTTACCTTCGATAAATCTCGCTTTATTATTAGCAAAGTTCATTTGGATGTTTTTTGCTGACGTTTCATAAACTTCTGCTAACTGTTGTGTTGTCAATACTCTTTGATTTGAGTATTCAATAATCTGTAGTTCGTTCATAGAACCTCCTTTCTTTTTTGACATCCTTGTTAAGATTAGTTCAAATTATTGAACTTTAGGTGTAAAAAAATATTTGTTGATTTCATCGTTTGAAATATCAAGCACTTCACACCACTGCATGATTTCTTTGTCACTAAAAGCTGTTTTGTTATTCAATTTGTTAGAAATCGTCTTACTAGTTAGCTTAATTTTACTAGCAAACTTATCTTGAGTTCCAAATTTTTCAACAATTCTACCCTTTAATTTACTATAATCAAAGAATACTCTCATAATAACACCTCCTTTATTTAGTTCAATATTTTGAACCGCATACAAATAATAGCACCGATTAAAAGTTAATTCAATACCATAATTCATTTTTTTTAACTTTTTTTGTTAAAATTATTGAATTATATTTTCTGCGTGCTACAATATAGCTATAGAAAGGAGGTTTCTATGGAAAATAAAAATTTTGCAGAACGATTATCAGCAGCAATGAAAAAAGCCGATCTCACTCAAGCTGAATTATCAAGAAAAACAAAGATTGGTAAACCAGCTATAAGTCAATACTTAAGTGGCAAGGTGATACCAAAACAAGATAAAGCTTATTTATTAGCAACTAAGTTAAATGTTTCACCTTCATGGTTAATGGGGTTGTCTAACAATATGTATGATAATGATGTTTCCCCTTTTGGTTCTGATGACGAAATAGAAAAATATTTAGAAGAACGCGGCAGAGGTGATCTTTGGGAAACTTATATAGCTATCGGCAATAATGATTCGCTTCGTGTGCTGATGGACGGTGCTGCCGACTTGACACCGGAAGATTTAGAGCCTGTTTTAATACTTATACAAGGCATAAGGAAAGCAAAGGGACTTGAATAAATGGTTACAAGAATTTGCATTGAAGATGATGATTTAGCAACAATCTGCTTTGAACGTAATATCACATTTTATTTAACCGATGTTCTTACATGTAAAACAAGAGGGTTTTGTTTTTACGATGGCGAAGAATATCATGTATTTATTAATAACCGGATGTCGTTAAATTTTCAAAGAAAAACCACAGTACATGAACTAATACATATTTTTGAAGAACATTTTACCTATGAAGAGTGTGACAGAGAAAAATGCGAAAAAGAAGTCCATGAAATTATAAAAGATTTTAGAGAATATTATAATGAGGAATACTCATTAGATTTGATTCGTTAACGTGCTTTATTATTTGCATAAAGCGGAAAGGAACTAACTATGAAAAATTTGCAAAGCAAAAATAAGAGATTTGAGGTGGAAACATTATGAGTGATTATATAATTTCTGCTTGTATTTCAGCTTTTTGTGCATTTATTATTGGTGCAATTGTAGGTGTGTTTGCCGATTCTACTGAATTAATGTTTTTTTCAGGTTTAATTAGCTTTATTTTGGTTTTTATACTTTTTGCATATTTGATGCACGATATACATAAAACCGATGACAAAATGACTAAGATAGATACCAATGCAATATGGGAAGAATCACAACATAATTTAGATATAACTTCCAAGACAATGTCTGAAAAAACTGGTCTTAATCAAAGTGTTTGCAAAAATTGGTTTATTAATGATTATTTACAAAAAGCTCATATCACACAAGTGGTTTTTGAAAATTCATATGATTTAGAAAAATCAGTATTAGAATTGCATAATATCACAAATTTTGATGTTTCATTACTAAATGATCATGTGCAAAAAATAATAGATCAACACAATAAACAAGTTGAATCTCAAAAAAAGAATACACAAATATCCAATACTACTCAAAGTTATCAAAACACAAAGACGTTGTCACCTAAAAAGCAATATAAAGCCAACAAAAAAGCTGGTATAGTTACTTGTCCTAAATGTGGTAGCACATCCATCACAACAACAAATAAGAAAATATCTGTTGGGAAAGGTGTTACGGGTGCTGCTGTTGGTTCTTTAGTAAATCCAGTTGGCACAGTAGTAGGTGCTGCTGTTGGAGCAACACACAGTAAGAAGATTTACAACGTCTGCATGAATTGTGGACACAGGTGGAAACCGTAACATTGGATAAGAGGGGACAGAAATGATTAAAATTTTTTTGTATTTATTAGGATTTATATGTATATGTTCTTTTGGTGTAATATTATTTCCTTTTATTATTATATATTTGGTATATAAATACTTTTCAAGAAATACGTCTAACAACGAACAGAATAAATTTAATGATAATTCAAATAAAGAGAATAAGGAAAATCAAAATATGTTATTAAATCAAACGTTTGATAACACTTTTGCAAGTAAATTTTTGAATATATACGATGGATATAGCTTTGAATATTTTTGTGCTGAATTGTTAAGAAAAAACGGTTTTTTCAATGTTAATGTAACAAAAAGCACAAATGATTTTGGAGTTGATATCACAGCTGAAACAACAGATCATGTAAAGTACGCTTTTCAATGTAAATTTTATTCGACACCGTTAGGAAACACCCCTATCCAAGAAGTTTCAGCAGGTAAATCTTACTATAATTGTCATGTTGGCGTTGTAATAACAAATAGTACATTTACCCAAAACGCCATAATGTTAGCTAATAAAGCAAATATATTGCTATGGGGCAGAACTAAATTAGATAGCTTAATAAAACACGCAGATGGAACTGATAAAATTAAATAGAATTAAAAAATCCTCCCCCTGCGGCAAACAGTGAGAGGACAATCGCTGATAAGTACGGCAAATACTTATTCAGCCGGTACAATAATTACACCACCATGTGCTTTTATTGTACCCTCATTTTAACAAAAATGGAGGTAAATTACAATGACAGAAACAAATTTAACTTTTGAGCAAGAAATGGCTTTGTTTGAAAAATTCAAAACAATGATGTTAAAAGAAGAAAAAAAGAAACATGTATATCATCGAAGATCTAGAGGAACTGGATCCATCGTAAAACTATCAGGAAACCGCAAGAAACCGTTTGTAGTCAACGTAACGATTGGAAGGGATGAAGATACCGGAAGACAGATAAAGAAGTGTCTAGGCACATTTAAAAGCCGTGAGGATGCCGAAACTGCCCTATCCGCTTATAATCTGCAAAGAAAAGGGTTGATACCTAACACCTTGCCTGAACTCAAAATAGAAGAAAAAAACGAAACACCGACTTTTGCAGAAATATGGGAAAAAGTGTGGAATGAAGATATTATTAAGTTATCCGCATCATCACAAGTTAATTATAAAACAGCATTTAGTCATTTAAAAAAATTTTATGATTATAAAATAAGTAAAATAACACTAAAAGATTTACAACCTTTTTTCGATTTAGAATTTAAAAATGGAGCAGGAACTGCAAAATTAAACAATATGAAAATAGTCTGTAAAAAGATATTTACATATGCAATGAAGTATGATTTTTGTGACAAAGATTATTCTTTATATATATCATTTGGTAAACAAAAAGAAGTTCGTGTTGTACATACTCCATATACTCATGAAGAAATATCTAAATTATGGAAATGTGATAACACCGTGGCAAAACTTACTCTAATCTATATATATACTGGACTTAGACCAATAGAACTTATCTCAATTGATTTTGACAACATTCACCTTAATGAATCATATATGATTGGCGGTGTCAAAACATCGAGTGGGAAGAATAGAATCATTCCTTTACATAGAGATATTCTGCCTTTTGTTAAAGATTTTAAAGAAGGAACTATCTCTTTCAACGGAACAAGACCACATGATAAATATGAAAATTTCAGAACGTTATTTAAAAATCTTATGAATCACCTTAAAATGAAGCATAACCTATATGATGCTCGTCACACGTTTGCCACATTATGCAATGAATTTGAACTTAATGACTATCTTGTTAAAAAGATGATGGGTCATTCGTGCAAAGATTTAACAAAAGATGTCTATACCCATGCAAGCATAGAAAGGTTAGTTAATGAAGTTAATAAATTACCGGGGAAGAATGAGTATAATAAACCATTATAAAAAACACATTTCTGTTATCATTGTTATCTACAAAGAATTTTATGGCGTTAAATGGAACTTAAACAATATCGAAAAACACTTAAATTACTGTGTTTATTGATTAGCGATAAAATACTTAGTATAATAATGATAAGCGAGGTGATTGCATGACAGAAGTAAAGCATGCAGAAGAAACCGTCGATTTACAACATGGTCTTTCTCATGAGCAAGTTGCTAAACGTGTTGCAGCAGGGTATGTAAATGTACAAAATGATCGTATCACTAAAAGTTATCAGGAAATCTTTAAGGATAACCTGTTTACCCTCTTCAATCTCATCAATGCGATACTTGCCGGAATGATCATTTTCATCGGTTCTTATAAAAATTTGTTATTTCTCGGTGTAGTTCTCTCTAATTTAGTCATTGGGATTCTACAAGAAATTCGTGCCAAGCGTGTTTTGGATAAACTTTCTTTAATCACACAACCGTATATTCGTGTTTTACGTAATGGTGAATTGAAGGAATTGCATATGGACGATCTAGTGCTTGATGATATTACCTATTTACATACTGGATCACAAGTGTGTGCGGATGCTATCATTCGTGAAGGCAAATTAGAGGTAAATGAATCCTTAGTGACCGGAGAATCAGATATTATCCTTAAGAATGTTGGAGATTCCTTATATTCAGGAAGCTTTGTCGTTAGTGGAAATGCAAAGGTACAAATACACCATGTAGGCAAAGACAATTATGCGCAAACCATCATGGCAGATGCTAAGACATTTAAAAAGCATAAATCGCAGCTTCGTGATTCAATTAACTTTATCATCAAAACGATTGGTATCGCCATTATCCCCATCGGTATATTATTGTTTAGCAAACAATTGTTTATCACAAAAACTCCGTTTGCAGATGCCGTTGTTTCTACTGTGGCAGCATTATTAGGAATGATTCCAGAAGGTTTAGTACTTTTGACAAGTGTTGCGCTAGCTGTTGGCTCTATTAATCTAGCAAAACGTAAGACCTTAGTACAAGAATTGTATTGCATAGAAACACTGGCTCGCGTTGATACCTTATGTTTAGACAAAACTGGCACCATTACAGAGGGTAACATGCGCGTAGAATCCATCATTCCCTATGCGAAGCATCCCTATACTGCGGAAGATATTTTAGCAAATATGATGGAAGTTTTAGACGATGACAATTCAACTGCTATGGCAATTCGCAAATATATCAAAGGAAAAAGTAACACCTTTACATGTATTGAAAAATTATCTTTTTCCAGTGCACGCAAGCTCAGTGCTGTCACATTTAAAGAAAATGGCACATATGTGTTAGGTGCCTATGAATTTGTCAATGGAAACCAAAACGCTGCATTACAAAAAGAAATAGCCGAACAGGCAAGTTTGGGTAATCGTGTCTTAGTGTTGGCACATAGTGATGTTGCCATTGAAGAGGAATGTATTGATAAAAATAATACGATTATAGCACTGCTTATCTTGAGTGATCCGATTCGTGAAGAAGCACCAAAAACTTTGGATTATTTTCTTTCACAAGGTGTTGATGTAAAGATTATCAGCGGTGATGATCCGCGCACTGTTCACGAAATTGCTCATAAGGCACATTTAAAAAACTATGATAAATATATTGATGTATCTACCTTGTCGGATGAGGAGATATTTGATGCGGTAAAAACATACACGGTTTTTGGACGCGTTAGTCCGATGCAGAAAAAGCTGATGATCAAAGCTTTAAAAGAGCAAGGACATGTTACTGCCATGATTGGTGATGGTGTGAATGATGTTATGGCGTTAAAAGAAGCTGACTGTAGCATTTCCGTAGCACAAGGTAGTGAGGCAGCAAAAAACATAGCCAACCTTGTTCTGCTTGATAATAATTTTGCTAATATGCCCGTGATCGTTGATGAAGGAAGACGTGTCATTAACAATATACAACGTGCAGCATCCTTATTTCTAGTAAAAACGACCTTTTCAACCATCCTCAGTATTCTGACACTGTTCTTTATCCAACGTTATCCATTTGAACCGATTCAACTGACCTTAATTTCTTCTTTGACGATTGGGATCCCTTCTTTCTTCTTAGCTTTAGAAGCCAATCATGCCAAAGTGAAAGGCAACTTTTTATTAAATGTCTTAGGACGCGCATTGCCAGGAGCTTTATGTGTTGTCTTAAGTATCATTTATGTTAATATCCTATCTTTACTCATGCCGCTTACACCAGATGAGATGTCAACGATGTGTGTGTTGTTAACGGGAGCAAATGGCATTATTGTATTATATCGTGTCTGTATTCCATTTACACGAAAACGTTTTATCATCTTTACCTCAATGTCCATCTTCTTTATCCTTGGCATTGTCTTCTTCCCTAGCCTATTCTCCTTGGTTCGCTTAGACTATCTGCCATTCCTTTGTACAATCGGCGGTATTGCCGCAATCCCATTTGTTATGGATTTCTTCTTTCGCTTCTCCCATTACTTTAAATTAAAACAACGCATCATCAATATAGGTAAATAAACTGAAAGGTTTCTTGTTTTCACTCTTGATTTCAAACACTTCTCATCGCTCTTCTTTGTCTAGATTCTAAAATAATATGATTTACGAGGAATGGAAAACAGCCGTGTCTTGTTACAACGGCTGTTTTCTCATTTATGCTTTATTATTATCAACAAACTCATCTTGTGATCGATGTTTACGCATGATGACAAGACCAATAAGGAAGAAAGTAACAGCAAATAATGATAAGACACCATATGTCTGCCACACTTTCGTCCAAGTCCCTGTATCCACCTGCATTTGCGAAGTCAAAGCATCATTTAAGTTCACATACCAATACGAAGGTAATAGCTTCGCAAACGTGAGAATGCCACTAGGAATCAAATGCTGGGGCACAAAAGCTCCTCCTAGGAAACTGAACCCTAACGATACAACATTGCTAATGCCATTCATCACATCTTCTACATAGCGCACGGTACACGTAAGCGCTGAAAACATAAATGCTAATGTTACCGTCATAATAGCAAATAGTAATGAGTTCAGTAACAATAACATACCACTAGTATTCATCATGACATCTCCATTAAAGATAAAGATAACAACGATCATGATAAGCCATATTATAATACCAAACAAAATATTCGATAACACTAAAAAGGAATTCATATGCAAACTGGAAGTAGGTGATACACTGTTTCGTTTCAAGATTTCTGAACGATATACACTATGCATGGTTAAACCAACAACCATTAATATGATAGCCAATAGCACATAAGACATATAATTAAAGTACATGCCTCTTGTGACCACTTTCATATTTATGCGTTCACCACTTGATAGTTGCATTTTACTTTTGACTTTTAAATCTGCATCTGCCCGCTGTTTTATTTGTGTTAAGGTTTCATTCGGAAACTGTGCTTGATATGTGTACACCCGTTGCAAATAAGCATTCATCTGTTGTTTTAACATCATTCCCTGCGCACTGTCAGGCCGTTGTGCAACATCTAGTAAATTTTCTTTCCCTTTGCGAAAAGCATGACCAAATCCCTTGGGCACCTGCACAACCGTATCTACCTCATCATAAAACAAAGCATCTTGTATTTCAGAAGTGCTGCTGCCTACCTGCTTTATTTCTGTCTTCTCATGCAGATACTCCTTTAGTAGGGCACTTTCAGCAGATTGATCATGATCAATGAAGGCAATGTTCGTTTTCACACTCTCATAAGCGTCTGGCATACTATTATTCGTTTGCATATAGGCTGTAAACAAACCAAAAACAACCGTAAAGATAACCAGATACGTCAAAATGCTTGTTTTTTTATCATAAACGATTTTGAAGTATAATTTCACGATATTCATTTACTGCACCCCCAAACTCTGATAGCGTGTTTTACGCAAAGAACGATAACAGATGAGATAACATAACAGAGAGAATATCAATAAAGAAAACAGATTCAGATAATAGCGTTCACCTACTCCATAATAATATAACGAATATAAGGCATCCGTAACCATGTTAACAGGATTAATATATGCCAAGATAGGAGCATGTACCTGAACCAGATATTTCATCTGAACCATCATCATACCTGCCAGAAAACTTCCCAACATAGTAATAGAGGTCAAAACACCGGTTTTGGTTCCTATATCTTTTTGAGGTAATAAAATTCCAATTAACAGTCCTAAACCATTGCCGGCAAGAACACCCATAAAGATGGCCAAGACAACAAAACCTAATTGGTTACCAAAATCCACTTGTAAGATCGTATACATATAGAAGAAAACGATGCTTAGAATGGTCATTTGAAAGACAATGTTTAAAAAGAGATCAATAAACAAATTTAATCCTTTATGTGTTGGTGCAATTGCTATACGAGCAGCCGTAGTGCTTTGATTTGCCTGCAAGGAATACATGGAATTAATTGCCCAATAGCCTCCAAATAATGCATTCATCGCTAATAAAGTATAAAAGAAGATACAGGATAGATTCGTATTTTCCTCATTGTTTGTTTTGATAAAATCATGCGTATTGGTAAACGTCTGCATAAGTTGTTCTGGGGTACTGCCGGCTGCTAACAGCTGCATGGCCATATGCTCATTTTGGGTATATTCATCAAAGAAATTTTGTGTCATCGTCTGTTTGATTCCGGTTTCTTTAACTAAGATGGTTGTTTCATCACCAATCGTGATCATCGCGTCTACATCGCCCTTTTGCAGTAATTGTTTTCCTTTTTTTGTTGAGACTTCCTGCACCTTAAACATTGGCGTATCTTCCATTCGCAAGGATTTGAGTGTCTTTTGCAAGGTGGTATTCTTTTGATAAGCAGTATTATCAATCATCGCAATGGAAATTGTTTCAAATGTTGTTAGGTCATATGCATGACGCAACACCGCTCCAAATAGCGTTGTCAAGATAAGTGGAAAAAGCAATGTCCAAAACATCAAAGGCCGATTCATGAACATACACTTTGCCCGGTATTTTAAGATATGCAACATAAGCTTCCCTCCTAATCACGCAACTGTTTGCCTGTGATTTCCAGGAAAACATCATTTAGCGTTGGTGTTTGCGAATAAACTTTTCCATAGCTGATATCCTCTTGAGCAAAATAATCCATCAGATTCAGCATATTCCGCTTACCCTCCATAAATTTCACCTGCAGTGTATGCGAATGATAAGAAACATCGTATACATTTGCTATACCCTTTATCTCTTCTATCTGTCTTAGCGATATGGTCACCTGTTCCACTTCTACTTTTTCTTTCAACATGATATTCGCCTTTAATTCTTCCTTACTGCCACTGGCAATCATTTTGCCTTTATCCATAATGATGATACGATTACATAGTTCTTCTACCTCTTCCATATAATGAGAAGTATAAACGATTGTCGCTCCTTCGTTGTTTAAGCGGCGTATTCCTTCTAAGATAGCATTACGACTTTGAGGATCTACGGCTACGGTCGGCTCATCCATAAAGATCAGCTTTGGCTTATGTGCAATACCACAAGCAATATTCAAACGTCGTAATAATCCTCCACTTAATTTTCCTGGTTTAAACTTACGATATTCATCTAACGCCACAAAAGCAATCGCTTCATCAACTAATTTTTTGCGTTTTGCTTTATCACGTATATATAGTCCACAGAAATAATCAACATTATCCTGGACATTTAATTCATGAAAAACTGCTACATTTTGCGGAATGATACCAATATCTTTTTTACTATCATAAGCATCTGGTGTCATTTCTTTATCAAATATTTTAATCTCACCTTTATCAAAACTCAACAAAGATAGCATGCAGTTAATAGCTGTTGTCTTACCACTGCCATTTGGGCCTAATAACCCTAAAATTTCACCTTCTTCTACTTGCATATTAAAATGATCTAACGCAATAACATCCTTATAACGTTTTACTAGGTTTCTTACTTCTATGATCATATGTGATTCCTCCCTTTGCATAGCTACAGTATACGAAAGTTTCATGCGCAAAAACAGTGTATATCTTCACAACCGCATATGACAGATGTCATATTTTCATTTGTAACTAATAAAAAAGCATGCTAAAATCATAGTATATCGGAGGATCATCATGAATATCTTATTAAACGATCTATTGCTACTCTTTATATCTGTTTTATTTCTCATATTTGAAGAGATTGATGTTTCTACAACCACAGCACTTCTTTGTGCTATCATTTTAGCGGCAACCTCTTATTTATATTCAGATAAAAGATGGACATCTTTATTACGTTTATGCTATTTGATTTTAACTGTATGGAATAGGGCTTTTTTTTATACGCTCCCACTTTTATTTTATAATGCTCCGCTATGGAAACAAAAAGAATTAAACATTCCATGCGTATTGCTCTATTTGTTACCCATGATCTTTCATTTGAATTTTCATTATCTTGGATTTGATTTATTATGGTTATTAGCCATGCTGTTTTCTTTGTTATTAAAACAACAAACACTTTCGCAGCAGCAATTGGAACAGGATTATAAAAAACAGCGTGATACATCACGTGAACTAGCGATGATCTTAAGTGAGAAAAACAAAAATTTGTTAATTCAACAAGAACAAGAAGTACGCATTGCCACCTTAAATGAGCGCAATCGCATTGCTCGTGAAATACATGACAATGTGGGGCATCTTCTCAGCAGTGCCTTGTTACAAATTGGCGCTATCCAAGCCATCTTTACGCAAGAAGAGTTACAAGAACCATTAACAAATCTTCGCTCAACCATTTCTACCAGCATGGACAGTATACGAAGCAGCGTTCATAATCTCCATGATGATGCATTGGATCTTCAAGCGGCACTACAAACACTGATACAAAATTTCACCTTTTGTAAGGGAAATTTCGTATATGATGTAACACATTCCATGTCACAAGAAATGATTTATCATATCTTAGCTATCGTAAAAGAATGTATGAACAATACCATGAAACATTCCAACGCAACTGTCTTTACCGTTACTCTTCGAGAACAACCTACGTTTTATCAGCTTATCTTAACCGACAATGGGACTTCTATCAAAAAACAAGATACGGGGATTGGTTTAAAAAACATCCGCGAACGCGTGGAAACCATGCATGGCTTTTTAAACATTCAAACAGAACAAGGATTTTGTCTTTTTATTACTTTGCCAAAGGAGGAAATAGCGCATGAGAATATTAATTGTTGATGATGATGCACTGGTATGCAGTTCATTAAAAACTATTTTAGAAGCTAAAAACATACAAGTAGATGCTATTGGGAATAGCGGTGAGGAAGCAATAGCGTTATACCGACAATATCAAAGCGATGTATTGTTAATGGATATCCGAATGGAAAAGATGAATGGCGTAGAAGCTAGTGAAGCTATTTTAAAAGAATTCCCACAAGCGCGTATTTTATTTCTGACGACCTTTAGTGATGATGAATATATCGTAAAAGCTTTAAAGCTAGGTGTGAAAGGCTATATTCTGAAACAAAATTTTGATAGCATCGTATCTGCTTTAGAAGCCGTTTATGCTAACCAAAACGTCTTTAATACTGAAATTATTGAAAAATTACCTGATTTACTAAATAATAGAGATACAGCAAAAGAGCAATATGATCTAAATGATCGTGAGCAACAGTTTATTTCTTTAGTAGCTAATGGATTGAATAATAAAGAAATTGCTGAGACCTTGTTTCTTAGTGAAGGTACGGTGCGTAATTATTTAAGTAACCTTTTAGATAAATTAGGATTGCGTGATCGCACACAACTGGCTATTTTCTTCTATCAGCATCTAAAATAAAAAAGTATCGTACGATACTTTTTTAATAGCAGGCAATATTGCTATCAGTACGTGATTCACAGCCACCGACATACACACCATTCTCCATGCGCATAATCATTTGTCCACGTCCAAAACTTGACACCTCTTCTTCCACACAAATTTGGTGTCCACGTTTGCGCAGAGCGTCAATGATCGTAGCATCAAAGCTTTTTTCAACCCGGAAAGTTTTATCCTTGATCCATTGCCAACGAGGCGCATCCAATGCCATTTGTGGATTTAAATGAAAATCAATCAGATTCATTGCCACTTGTACATGTCCTTGCGGCTGCATATAGCCCCCCATAACGCCAAATGGACCTAAGGCTTTTCCATTTCGTGTAATAAAGCCGGGAATAATCGTATGATAACTTCGTTTTTGTGGCCGCAATACATTGACATCGGTTTCACATAAAGAAAAATCAGCGCCACGATTTTGTAAAGCGATACCAGTATCTTTGACAACGATTCCACTGCCAAAGCCCATGTAATTGGATTGGATGAAAGACACCATATTCCCCTCACAATCAGCCGTACATAAATAGACAGTACCACTTTTATAAGGCATAGCTACTTGCGGCATTAACGCCTGCTCCTGTATCTGACTTGCCCTCATCTTACCAAATGATGCATCAATCATTCTTAAGACATCGGGATGTGCAGCCCCAGGATCACTGATCGTCGCCATGCCATCGGCAAATGCCATTTTCATTGCTTCAAATTGATGATGAAACATTTTCTCATCGCGTTTTTCAAAATGAAATTCTTTTAACGTATTCAGTGCATGTAAGGCTACGATACCTTGACCGTTTGGTGGTAATTCCCATATATCATGATCATGATAATGTACATGCAACGGTTCTTGCCAAAGAACCTCATGTGCTGCTAAATCTTCATATCGTAAAAAACCATGATGTTTTTTGCTGTCAGCATCGATCGCTTTTGCTAATTCTCCTTCATAGAAGGCTTTCCCTTTTGAATCGGCAATCATTTGCAGACTTCTCGCATGATGTTTTAACACCATGATGGATCCAGGCTCTAGTGATACTCCTTCTTTATGAAAAGTGGCAAACCATTCTTGAAAAGCATCTTCATTTCTATGACTTTTGAATCGTTCACATGCCTGTTTCCACATGCGAGAAATTTCTGGCGTTAAGGGGAACCCATCTCTTGCATAACGAATAGCTGGTTCTAATACTTCTTTAAATGGTAAAACGCCAAAACGCTCATGCAATTCTGTCCAGGCTTTGACTGCCCCAGGTACGGTTACTGGTGTCCATCCATCCGTAGGCATGCGTGAAATATTTCCATGCAGATCTTTCACTTTTTCAATGGTGATTCCTTGTGGTGAGCGGCCGGAAGAATTTAAACCATACATTTTATTTTTAAACCATACGATAGCAAAGGCATCTGAGCCTAATCCATTCGCTGTTGGTTCTACGACTGTTAATGCAGCCGCTGTCGCAATAGCTGCATCTATTGCATTCCCGCCTTTACGCAACATTTCTAAGCCAGCAGCACTTGCTAAATTGTGACCTGTACAAACCATCCCATTCCTCGCTATTACCGGATAGCGATTGGATGCATACACCTGATGATGTACATCAAACATAAAACTTCAACCCCTTTTCTTCTTCATCATTATAGCAGTTTTTTTCAACGTGTCGTAGTGATTTTTACGTTTTTCATTCATGATTTCTGCTCCTTGCGTTAACCTTTCGTATTTTATTTCAATTTCGTATTTTCTTATGCAGAATGAGTTGTCAAATGAGTTTTGATTTCGTATAATGAAATTCGTATGAATTTGAGGTGAACGATATGAAAGAATATTGGGAGTTGTTTTACTCCTTTGCTAAAATTGGGGCCTTTACGTTTGGAGGTGGCTATGCAATGCTACCGCTTATTCAACGTGAAGTTGTTGAAAAAAAGCATTGGGCAACAGAAGAAGAGATTATGGATTATTATGCCGTAGGACAATGTACACCCGGTATCATTGCCGTAAATACCGCTACCTTTATCGGCTATTACAAAAAAGGCATTATCGGCGGTATCTTTGCAACTTTGGGTGTGATATTCCCTTCGATTGTAATCATCTTATTAATTGCTTCGCTGTTGCAGAACTTTTCCGATTTAGCAATTGTACAGCATGCACTTGGAGGTATTCGTGTTGCTGTTTGTGTATTGGTTTTGAATGCCGTTATCAAATTGTTTAAGTCCGGAGTTAAAGATTTCACAGGTACTTTGATTTTTTGTCTGGCTTTATTACTAGCGTTTTTGCAGTTGATACCAACTATTGTAATCATCATTACAGCAGCTTGTCTTGGTATTGGCATTCAGCTATATAAAGCCAAAAAGGAGGTAAAATCCTCATGAGTGTTTATCTTGCATTATTGATTGAGTTTTTCAAAACCGGTCTATTCGCTGTAGGCGGAGGCCTGGCAACGGTTCCTTTTCTATTTGAACTCATAGGCAAATATCATTGGTTTACCAGCGAAATGCTTGCAAATATGATTGCTGTATCTGAAGCAACACCTGGTGCAATGGGCGTCAATATGGCAACCTATGTTGGATATCATGTAACTGACAGCATACTTGGTGGTATTTTAACTACGCTTGCTTTAGTAGCACCTAGTATTATCATTATTTGTATCATTGCACACTTTTTAAAGAAATTTAAAGATAGTGCTATCATTCAACATGCATTTTATGGTTTACGACCGGCAGTCACTGCCATGATTGCATCTGCCGGCTTAGGAATTTTTATGACAACCATGTTTAAAAATGAGGAATTTCATTTTCAAACGTTCCTAGACGCAATTCAATATGTACCACTTATCATGTTCATCGTGGTATTGTGCTTGTCCCGTAAATTCCCTAAGCTTCATCCCATTGCCTTGCTTTGCGGATGTGCCTTAGCTGGTATCGTTTTACAACTATAAATTACAAACAGCTGCCTAAAGACGTCGTGTCCTAATGCAGCTGTTTTTCTATGCTATTTCTTTGCTTCATCTTCCTTTTGAAAACAAATAATCGGAATCATTCTTTCCTCTTTTGTATAACCAGCATGACTTCCCTTTACCGCATAGCTATCATCATAAATCAATTGTTCATCACCGATTGCGATAGCAAGATAATCACCTATAAAAGACGTAAAGAGCGGATGGTTGTTTCCTTCGCCAAAGATATGCTCCTGTAGCACTTCTGCTTTGCTAAGTAATATAAAGCTATTTCCATACTTTTCCTGAAAGTGTTCTTTAAACATCTGATGCTTGCCATCTTGAATAGAAAAGCTGAGAGCTCTTCCTTCTAATGACGGTAATCGTCGTAAACATCTCATCAATTGTTCGTCTTGAACCATACAACGACATGTAACGTCTATCTGTCCATGATCAGCGATAATCAAAAGAGCACTTTTAGCGGATAATGATGGGAAATAGTGTGCCATGAGCTCATCATAGTTTTTTAGCATCGCTTTGCTTTCGGCTGCATGTACCCCATAGTGATGCATGCAATCGTCAAATTCATCCCAATACGCATAGACACACGAAGCACGCTGTGATTGACTCTCTTTGACGATACGCTGACACATCTCCTTGAAACTGTGTACTCCTCCTTTGCGAAAAGCCGGATAGATTTCTGTTGCCCAAATCCCATTTGCTAAGCAGTCTTGCACAAGCGAATTCACTGCTACATGCTCATATGTATAATGAGGCTGCCAATAAGGCTTTTTCTGATAATAAGAACGATTCAAAAACATGACCAAATGCTCATCGATTTCTTCAAAATACTGTTGCCAGCCAAGCCATCCATGTTCACATGGGTATTTTCCACTTAAAAAAGAAGTTGTCGCTGCCGCAGTTGTCGGTGGAAACACAGTTTCTACATATCGTTTACAATGTTGTTTAAGAAAACCTTTTGCTTTAGCAAGTTGCTCTATCTGATACTTTCCTAAGCCATCGATCAATAATACAATGATTTGTTCGGGTTTTCTCTCCTGTAACCATTGATCTAATTGCTCATCGCTTTTATGAAACAGCGGCAAATGATAATAGGCACGTAGCGAATTTGCTATATGTACAAGATTATCCTTCTTCCAATCCATTTTCATTGCATCACCTCATAGTGTTTTTTAATTTATTTATACATTATATCACACTTCTGGCTAGACATAATATAGAAAAAAAAGCTATAATGAGATAGAACAATTGAAAATGAATATTACAGGTGTAGACATACTCAATAAGGAAGAAAGTGAAAATCTTTCGCTGCCCCAGCAGTCGTGATATGGACGAAATCCAAGATACCATTGTGCTTATGCATGAGAAGGTGGAAAGTAGGAAGAAGTTAAGCCGAAAGACTTGCCTGTAATGAATGCATCTGCTGGGTGATCAGAAAAAAGCAAATCATTTTTCCTTTTTTCTGTTTCACACTCCACAAGAAAGAGAGGGTGAAAAAGAATGCGTATGGAATATTGTGCATATAGCTTTTTAAGTGAAGATGGCAGCTTATGTGATTATGAAATTGCAACAGATGAGCTTGCCAGTATGACGGCCGTATGTGCGCATCATGTCAAACACATCAAGAGAAAAGATATACAAGAACTTGTTACACTCATCTATCATGCCAATGGTTCTATCCGAGGTAAATGTGCCATACAAAAGCATGAGGTCATGCGTCTTCATGCAATGTATGAGTTTTACTTTGTCAGGATAGAACATTTTGTTTTACCAGTAGGCAGCCTTGGTACAGCATATTTACATGTTTTGCGTGCAAAAACGAAAGCCATTATACGTATCCTAACGAAATTGCAAAAAGAAGGGCATACCATAAATCACCATTTGCTTGACTTTATGAATTTATTGGCAAATACCTTTTTTATGATGTGCCTGTATGAAAACAAAGCAGAAGGCATTGCGGAACAAGTCTTTATCAGCAAGTCCTATGAAAGCTAAAGAATTATGCTACATTGCGGTTATGGCCGCAATAGAATCGGTTGTATTTACATCATTTTCATTTGTTCTGTATCTGGAATGCATCACCTTTACCATTGTCCTTTTTGCAATGTGTTTTGAAACGAAACAAGCTGTGTTAGGTGCCATCGTATTTAGCATCGTGAATTTATCTATCCAAGGCGTTACCCCTTGGAGCATGATGTATTGTCTGATCTATCCTCTTTACAGTCTGTTTATTGGCATAAGTAAACCATTTTTACAAAAACACTTTTGGTTACTATGTTTCTTATGCGGTTGTTTATCTTTTCTAACCGGTCAGCTTGTCCAGATACCATTTCTTCTTATATCCAAAAAAATCACAATTCTTTATATCTTAGCAGGGCTGAAAATATCATGTATTCAAGGATGTCTATCCGCTTTTTGTTGCATGATCTGTTATCAGCCTATATATACCATTTTAAAAAAAATTACAAGGAGTACTTCTTATGGGAAAATTATGTAAACTACTCGCCATCTGCTGTATCCTGTTTATCAGCGGATGTACGAATAAAGAAACAAGCGAAACAGCGAAATCAGCTTCACAAGAAACAATTACTTTACACATCGTTGTAAATAAAGAAGGCGAAGAAATATTTAATAAAAAAGTTAGTGTCAAAGATCACGTAACTACCTTAGCTGACTTTTTAGAAAAAGCCAATGAGCTAAAGGTAGAAATGGAAGACAGCGCATATGGGAAAAAGATTGTTTCCATCCTAGGTGTTAAAACGAAGGATTGGCAAAAAGGTCCATGGTGGCTATATGAATCGAGCAATAATGAATCCTGCCAGGCTTCCGGCCAATGCGATGCTGCCAGTGCCTTAAAGATTAAAGACGGTGATGATTTCACTTTTAATTTTCAAGGCATGTAATATAAAAACTTTTGGAATGTGAACAGCTTATGTTACACATTCCTTTTTTAATCACTTATATAAGTTTATAACATATGATAATTATCCTTTCATATACGAATAAGCAAGGATGATCATGATAATGAACATCAACAAGTTATAAATATGGTAGAATAGCATATTTTACACGCTATTCGAGTATGATATCTTCAATTAGTGTTCGAATTTTTTAAATCATTTGATAGCATGTGCGGTAATAATCGTATAACGATAGGCGTTAATTGTTATTTTAATCCCATCAATCTCACCATACCAGTTTTTTCCTATGCGATAAATCTTACAGTTTTTATCCAAGAGTTTATCTTTGCAATACGCTACAACATTTGATACGTCTAATTTTAAATTGGTTTTGATACGCTTGCTTCCCTTCTCTGTCGTATGAATCTCATCAATATGATCGAGCAATATCCTTTTATCTTCATTCAAATTATCGTTATGCATAGAAATCGCTTTGTGTTCTTTACAACTCAACTCTGTTACCAGCAATTTAAATACGGCCAGCTTAGCAAGCATCTTAGGTGAGAACTGCCAATCTATTTTGCCAGTATTGTGATACATGATTTGCGATAAAGCATATGCTTTCTCTTTTGCATCTGTTAAGATTGCAATCTTTCCTGTCCCAATAATACTTTGAAAAGCTGCTGAATATGCACAAGGATTTTTTGCTTCTTGTAACTGATAATTTGTATCAAGTTCAAAGCCAACAGGATTTCCTGTTTTCATACACTCAATCTTTCTACCTTCCATAGCACTATGAAAATAAAAAACATAATCTGTTGCTTTCTTTTCAAATCCAAAATTTAATGGCACGATGTAAACGGCACCCTTATCTATAAAACCTAATCTACAACAATAACACTGAGAGATGATCTCCATAATTTTTTTCTCGTCAGTAACTTCTCTATCTTTACGTCTCATTTCCATTCCCCTATAAAATTAAACCTTTCTTTAGCCTATTGTATCATGGTAACTTCTGATAGTGAACTAGTTTTCTTCTACAGTCTCTTCTTGTATGCCTTTTGTAAAAGCAAGTAGGCGATAGTCATTAAACTATCGCCCCTTATCAAACCGTACGTGCCCTACAAGGCATACGGCTTACCAATATGCCTATTTATGATATCCACTATATCGTAAATTCACTTCAGAATTTGCGATTTTCTTTATTCTCTTTTGTGTATAGTATTCGATTCCTTCTTCTTTCAACATCTGGTTTTATTCTTTTCCTGTTGATAAATACAATCCCTTAATAAGAAAGAAAATTCAACTATGCCTGTACATGGTTGAATTATAGCAACTGCCTGTCGCACAAAAAGATGCAGCCACAATTGACTGCATCTTGCTTATGAATGTTCATTAATCTTACTAATAATTTTCTCAATCTTATTGCCTCTTTCTAATGCATCATCGATTAGAAAATGAAGCTCTGGTACTTTACGCATCGTTAAACGTTTTGCTAAAGCACTGCGAATAAATCCCTTACTGCGATTTAACGCCTTCATCCCGGCTTCTTCTCTAGCCTTTTGACCTAAAAAGGATACATAGATTTTAGCAATTGAGAGGTCATTTGTTACCGTGACATCTGTAATCGTAATAAAGCCAATCTTAGGATCTTTTAGCTCAAACTGAATGATCTCACTGACTTCTTTCTGAATGATTCCGGCAATTTTTTCTGCTTTTACTTTCATTCTATCACCTGATGTTATTCTGGCTCAACCTGTTGGTCTTCATACGCCTCAATCAAATCTCCTTCTTTGATGTCATTAAAGTTTTCAATAGTCATACCACATTCAAAACCATTTTGAACTTCTTTCACATCATTCTGGAACCGACGCAGAGAACCTAACTTACCGGTATAGATTACAACACCTTCACGAATCAAACGCACACTGCAATCTTTCGTGATATGTCCATCCGTCACCATACATCCGGCAATCGTTCCCACCTTACTAACCTTGTAAGTCTGACGAACTTCTGCCTGGCCAATGACAACTTCTTCATAAACCGGTGCCAACATTCCTTTCATTGCACTTTCCATTTCTTCTAAAGCCTTATAAATAATGTTATGCAAACGGATATCTACGCCTTCTTCTTCAGCTTTTTTACGCACCATCGCATTAGGGCGTACATTAAATCCATAAATCACCGCATTTGATGCACTTGCCAACATGATATCACTTTCAGTAATGGCACCTGCCGTGCTACGGATGACATTCACCTTCACACCGGAAACTTCAATTTTTTCCATACTTGCCTTTACTGCTTCGGCAGAACCCTGTACATCCGCTTTAACGATGACATTAATATCCTGTACTTCACCTTCTTCAATCTGACGTGCTAAATCATCTAATGACATCGCACTTGAAGAGTTACGTTCTTGATCAATACGTTTTGTTAAACGTGTTTCCGCAATTTGACGTGCTTTCTTTTCTGAATCAAATGCTTTAAAGATATCCCCTGCAATTGGCACATCATTTAAACCAATAATCTCAACTGGTGTAGATGGCAATGCTTCTTTAATTTCGCGGCCACGATCATCTGTCATCTTACGTACGCGTCCAAAAGCAGTACCAACAACGACAGCATCACCGGTATGCAATGTACCATTTTGTACAAGCAAGGTTGTTACCGGTCCGCGTCCTTTATCCAACTTCGCCTCGATAACAGTTCCGGTTGCCATCTTATTTGGATTCGCGCGGAAGTTTTCTACTTCTGATACAACAAGAATGGTCTCCAACAAATCAGAAACACCATCGCCAAATTTTGCTGATACTTCCGCAAAAATGGTATCTCCGCCCCATGCTTCAGGAAGTAATCCTAAGTCACTCATTTCATTCATGATACGATCTTTATTAGCATTTGGTTTATCAATCTTATTCACAGCCACAATAACCGGAACACCAGCCGCTTTGGCATGATCCACCGCTTCTTTGGTCTGTGGCATAACGCCATCATCAGCAGCAACGACGATGATAACCAAATCGGTTACTTTCGCACCACGTGCACGCATGGCCGTGAAAGCTTCATGGCCCGGTGTATCTAAGAAAGTAACTTTTTTACCTTTCACTGATACTTGGTATGCACCAATGTGCTGCGTGATGCCACCAAATTCACCTTCTGTTACGTGTGTTTTACGAATCGTATCCAACAAGGTTGTTTTTCCATGGTCAACATGTCCCATGATCGTAACAACAGGAGGACGGGATACTAAGTTTTCTTCATCCTCTTCTTCAACATTCATCATCTCTTCAAAATCACTCTCTTCGATGATGATTTCCTTATGACATTCTACATTAAATTCCATGCAGACAAGTTCAATCGTTTCATCATCCAAAGTCGAGTTGATGGTTACCATCGTTCCCATCATAAAGAGAAGCTTGATGATTTCACTTGCATTGCGATTTAATTTCTCTGCTAATTCCTGAACCGTCAGTGCAGAACTGTACGTAATCTCTTTTACTTCCACACGTTCTTTCCGTGGTGTAAACTCTTTTTTGCGATTTCCATTGTTCTTACGGTTTCCATTCCCTTTTTTGTGTTGTTGTCTTGCCATATAATCACCTAGCCTTTCAAGCAAGCATGAAGTTTTTGTGCAAAACCTTCATCTAATATTGCAACAGATTTGCGATTCTTATCACCAATAGCCATGTTTAATTCTTCCCCATTCATAAAGACATAGGGCACATGATAATAGGCACATTTATCTGTCAGCTTTTTCTTACCGTTTTCTCCCATATCATCTGCCATAATAAGCAGCGAAACTTGATTGCTGCGCAGTTTTTTAAAGATCGTTTCACCGGTAGCTATCTTATGGGCACGCATAGCCAATCCCAGTGTTCCAATTGCTTTCTTCATTCACCAAATAACTTTTGTAATTCCTCATAAAGTTCTTGAGGAATCTCACATTCTAATGAACGCGCCAAAGCTTTTTTCTTCTTTGCCACTTCCAGTGCCTCAATACTGCGCTTTAGATAGGCACCTCGACCATTCTTTTTCCCTGTTTCATCAATTTCAACATTACCATCAGGGGTACGAACGATACGAATCAATTCTTTTTTTGGAAGACTTTCACCAGTTGCCACACACTTGCGCATAGGTATTTTTCTCATAAAAGCTCCCTCCTTTTTCTTTATTCTTCGTAATATTTATCATATTCATCGAAGTCAATCTCATCATGAATCCAATCATTTTCTTCTTCTTCACGTTGAGCACGTTCGATTTCTTCTAGTTCTTCTTCTGAGTAAATAGGCTTCATTTCATAATCCTTTTTACTCAAATCAAAGGTTGGTTTACGGCGTTCTTCCTTTTCTTCACTCTTTTTCCAACGTGGTTTGCTAACCGGTTTTTCTTCCTGTTTTGCGCTAACATCTGCCAATGTTTCAAATTTTGATTTATATTCTTGTTTTTCTTTGATATTTAAGCCTTCTTGACGCTGTTTTTCCTTAGCAATACGAGCCGCTCTTTCCAGATCGCTCTCTTCTTTTTCTTCTTCAACCACTTCTTCTTCCACTTCTTTTTCAGCCACTTTTTCCACTTCAGGTGCGATGATACTTGCTTTCGCTTCTATTACTACATCATCTACCATTTCTTCTGGCTCTTCTAAAATTTCTTCCTGGAAGGATACTCCTGCATCGGCAAGTGATATAGCTTCTTCACTCGCTGCCTCTTCAAAGCGTTCTTGCTGTGCCAATGCTTTGGCAGCAGCCTGCGCAGCTAAGAATTCTTCACGCTGTTTCATAGCGATGCCTTTCCAATCAATACCAGCTGCATCCACATCGCTCTCTGCTTTAATATCAATCTTATTGCCAGTCAATTTCACTGCCAGACGTGCATTTTTACCACGTTTACCAATAGCTAAAGATAACTGATTATCTGGTACGACAACCAGTAAGCCACCTTTACGTTCTTCGCTTGGGATTACGGCTAATACTTCCGCAGGTGAAAGAGCATTTTTAATTAATTCTGTAACATCTTCACTCCATTCAAAGATATCAATTTTCTCACCGCCAAGTTCATTGATGATAACCTGAACACGTTGTCCACGCGGCCCGATACAAGCACCAATTGGATCAATGTTTTCATTGTGAGAATAAACAGCCATCTTTGTGCGTTCTCCTGCCTCACGCGCGATTGCCTTAATTTCAATCACACCCTGGAAAATTTCTGGTACTTCTTTTTCAAACAGACGTTTTACTAAAGTTGCATCACCGCGAGATACTAACACCTGTGCACCTTTGGTTTCTTTATTTACTTCAATGATCACCACGCGAATACGATCACCTTCATGATAACGTTCGTTAGGAATCTGCTGATTTTTAGGCATTAATGCCAATGTCTTTCCAATATTTACGATACAGAATTTTTCCTCGACAGACTCAATCGTTCCAACAACCATCTCATCAACTTTATCACAATATTCTTCATACACAATCAGTTTCTCAGCTTCACGGATTTTCTGTTTCATAACGTTTTTAGCTAAGATAACCGCTGCTCGGCCTAACTGTGTAATGTCTACTTCTTCCTCGACAACACCATCCAGTTCCAGCTCTTGATTGATTTTCTTTGCATCTTCTAATGAAATTTCCAATTCATCATCTTCTACCGTTTCAACAATCGTACGCTGTTGATATACCTTGATGTTTCCCGTTTTTTCATTAACATCTACACGTACTAATGCATCAGGAATTTCAATGTGTTTACGGAATGCCTTAGCCAACGCTTCTTGTAGCGCTTCTACGACAACTTCCTGAGGTAATTTACGATCACTTTCGATTGCCTGCATCGCAGCCATAAAATCTTTTAACTTCATGTTCTTCTTTTTCCTTTCTCTTAAATTTTCACACTTAAGCGAATTAATGCGATATTATCGCCATCAATTGTTATCTTTTTCTTTACTGCTTTATCCATATATTCCATCGTGATATCACCATTTTCATAAGCACGCAAATATCCTTTTACGGCATCCATGCCTGCTTTGGGATTTTTCAATTTCACATAAACATATTCATCCAGAGCATCTCGAATCTGTGTTTCATCCTTTAATTCACGTTCAGCCCCCGGAGAACATACTTCTAGAAAATATTCACTGGCAATCATATCTACTTCATCCAGCTTTTCTGATATTTTTTCTGACATAGCTGCACATGTATCAATATCCATACTGCCATCTTTGCGCATGATTGCAACCTGTAAAATGCGATTTTTACCTTCTTGCTGCCATGAGACATCGTACAATTCAATATCTTCTTGTGCGAGAAGAGGTTTGATCAATTCTTTGATTTTTGACAATCCGTCCATAACATTCTCCTTTACAACATAATGAAGGAGTGGGCATGACCCACTCCGTTTGAAGTTCTATAGTTAATATACCACGTTCTATGAAATTATTCAACGCTTTTCCCCTTTTTATTTTTAAATTCTGAAAAAGCATATTTTCAAGAGGGGGATATTGTTACTGCTATATTTGTGATACACCATTATATGTTTCAGAAAAGAAAAAACCGGTTGCCCGGTCTGTTTTCTTATTTTTCTACGATTGTTTTACCGTTGTACTCACCGCATGAACACATTTTGTGAGGCATTTTGTATTCACCGCATGCTGGACATTTCACCAAAGTTGGCGCAGCCAATTTGTAGTGAGTTCTACGTTTTGCTTTTCTAGTTTTTGAATTACGTCTCTGCTGAACAGCCATGTTAGCACCTCCTACTTAATCTTCCAATTTGAATTCTTTCAACTTTGCTAAACGAGGATCTATATCATCCTTTTTAGATTTCGTATAGTCTTCCTCTTTGACAACTTCCCAACCGTCACCTTTAGGATACTCTTTGATTCCTTCTTTTACGACCTTCAAAGGAACTTCCATAAGTATCAATTGAAAGATCACCGGCAATAGTTCTACGACATCACCTTTTACTTCGTGTACATCTTCATCCTCTGTCTTGTCAAAAGAGAACACTTCCAAAGATTTTGTGTGGAAATCATATTCTACATCCTCAAGGGTTATAGAACACGGCACGATCATCACGCCTTCAATATCCAGATCCGCAAATACGCGTTCACTGGCTGTATCGTAATGAATATTTCCTGATACCGTAACATCCTGCAATCCTCTGATTTGGTGCATCTTGGCGAACGCCGCAGGATCGAAAGCAATCGTATCCGTAAAATCGATTGTTTGTTTATCCGCCTGTAACAGCTCAGCTCTAGACCATTTCAAAAGAATCACCTCGTTGTCTGACCTATCCTATTATAAGGAAACTGGACAATAAAGTCAATATATTTCTCACTTTCCCATGATTAGGCTAATATATTAAACCACAAAAACGAAATGAAAGAAAGACTTTTTCTTTAATTTTTATTTTTTGTACCTAATTTTTACTAATTCTATCTGCTTTTTATAAAGTTTTGCATTTTCTTATATCCTTCACAGCAGTATCCCCTGAAAGTGAAAAACATGTTATATATGCTATTCTCACTTCATCTTTGTTTTCATTAAAAAGTGCTTATCAAATGAACAGCTTATGTGTTTGTAGTATGTTTATTCAACCATTTCAAAAGATCCCGATACACTTCTCCTTTATCTCTTTCGTTCAAGATTTCATGACGCATTCCTTCATACAATTTCCAAGATACATTCGCATATCCAACCTTACGCATCAACATTACAGCTGTATGGAATGCCTTTTCAGAAATGATACAAGGATCTTGTTTTCCGGCAATGAAATAGATAGGCATTGATGCATGGTGGCATTGCCAACCTTTTTTATCATATACAGTCATCATTAAAGCGAAAAGATTTTCAAAACCGTTTAAAGTAAACGTAAAGCCACATAAAGGATCTTCATCATATTCCTTTACCACATCTTCATCACTGCAAATCCAGCTGTTCTCACTTTTAGCATCTTGAATTCCATCATTATGATGCCCAAATGCCAAACGTTGTAAGAAAGAACTACGATAGTGATCTTGTTTCACTTTCTCCATGATCTGACAAAGTATCTTACCAAAAGCTGCTGCTTTATTTTCACTTGGCGAACCACAAACAATCAATCCATCAATATCCCTATCATAACGTTTACAGTATGCACGTACGGCTAAAGAGCCCATACTGTGACCGAATAAAAACAATGGCACATGTGGAAAATGCTCTTTTATACGCATACTGATTTCATGAATATCTTCTATTAAATAGGTGGCATCAACACCATAGAAATATCCCAGATCTGCTTGTGACTTTACACTTTCCCCATGACCGCGATGATCATGAATGACACATAAATAGCCCGATTGTGCCAAATAATGCATGAGATTTTCATAACGTTCCTTATGTTCTGCCATACCATGTACCAGCTGAATCACACCAACAACTTCTCTATCCGGCACCATGCACATACCATGAATACAAAGACCATCACATTGACTGATAAAACTGAATTTTGTTAGTTTCATAAATGCCTCCGTTTTCTTGCCTTATCTGTTTTCATTGTACCATAGAATCGCTTAAAAATATGCTGACAAAGTATTCACATTGTCTAAGAGAGTACTATCTCCTAGAATTGACAATGTCAATACGTAAAAAATATGATAGAATAAATACCATATAGAAAAGAAAGGAGTTTGCTTATGCAGGTATGCGGTATTGTCACAGAATACAATCCCTTTCATAACGGGCATCAATATCACATTACACAGGCGCGTAGCATTCGTAATTGCGATTGTCTGATTGCCATCATGTCTGGTAATTTCGTGCAACGTGGAGAACCCGCCATCATTGATAAGTGGGAACGTGCTGCTTGTGCTGTTGCTCATGGTGTCGATATTGTCATTGAACTCCCCTATCCTTATGCAACACAAAGTGCCGATATCTTTGCTCAAGGAGCCATCCGATTGCTTACGCTGGCTAATGTCAACCATATGGTGTTTGGCAGTGAATGTAATGACATTGAGAAATTAAAACATTTAAGTGAACAAGCTGCTGCTTTACCAGTACAGAAAAAGCAAGCCATGGTAAAAAGCTTTGCTGATTCGTGTACCCAAATCGCTAGTAATGATCTTTTAGGCATCAGTTATTTAAAAGCATTGCAAGGCAGTGCTATACAGCCTTATACGATACAAAGAACAAATTCATATCATGAATTAACCTATACGAAGACAATCGCCAGTGCCAGTGCCATCCGTCATGGTATCATGCTTCATCAGGATGTTCATCATGCCACAGTAATGGCAAATAAATTAGATACAACATATGCTTTCACACATTATTACCCTTATTTACAGACATTACTTATGACCATGGATCGAGAAGATATTAAAGCAATGTTGATGGTAGAGGAAGGAATGGAGCAGCTATTACAGAAAAATGCCGCTCTCTATAGCGATATGGATAGCTTTGTAAATGCTTGCATCAGTAAGCGTTATACCCGCAGTCGCATTCAACGGACCTTACTTCATATATTAACCCAGACCAAGAAAACGGAAATACAGAAACTCCGTCCTTTACAGCACCTACGCATTCTTGCAATGAATGATGTTGGCCGAGCCTATTTGTCACAATTACGCAAACAAGATGATCTGATCATAGCTTCTCGATTTAACCAGATTCCACAAGACTGGAGAAAGATTGAGTTACGTGCGACACAGGCATATACATATCCATTAACACCAAAAAACAGAAAGGAAGCGATTGCCAAAGAATGGCAGTCTTTGGTTTATATCAAATGATATTACTCATCTGTATCATCCTCTTTGTGTTGCTTGCAAATCTTTATCTATATCATCACTTTCCAAAACCCAAACATCCCTTACAAGACATTTCTTATGATGTCGCAATTGTATTGGGTTATCCTTGTAATGCAGATGGCAGTTTATCAACAGTCCAAAAAAAGCGTATGGAGACTGCTATAAATTTATATGACAAACACTGCGTTCACCACTTATTAATCAGTGGTTCCTGCGTGCAGAATACTTATGTCGAGGCAGAAAAGATGGCCGCTTATGCTTTGACACAAAAGATTCCAAAACAAGCCCTTGTCTTAGAAACCAAGGCGCGTAACACGTATGAAAACTTAAAATACGCGAAATGCATTTGTGATGAAAAACAATGGGAAAACATTATTGTTATCACTAGTCCTTCCCATATGCGAAGAGCTGCCTTTTTTGTACATAAGTTTTTTCATAACTATGTTATGGACACCTATCGTGAGCATAGTAGCATTAGAGTTAGAATGGATGAATACTTTCGCATGTGGAATACATTATATTATGAAAGAAAGCTTAGAAAGAACTAACACATCCTTTTTAAGCTTTTTCTTCGTCTTTTGTGATATACATGGCTTTTATTTATAGCCTTTATATTCTGCCTTATCGCATACCCCACACCAATAAAAAAGAGCAGATAGTCCCTTTAAAAAGAGGAACCATTTACTCTTCTATATCATAGTTGCTTAGCTATTTTTCTTGTTCCCATGCATATACATAATGATACAAAGCTGTTGTAAATTCAGGGACAAACTGTCCAATTGTGACAAGGCGAAATCCATTGCGTTCATACATCTCTCTTAGTTTCACCTTCTTCTCACGCACATCTAAACGCACTTCCGGATAGCCTTCTTTACGTCCCTTATCCTTGAAATAGGTAATCATAGCATCGCTATAGCCTTTTTTGGCATGAGCAGGATCAACACAGATCTTATGCAGATATAAATACTTTCCTTTGTCTACATCCGGCCAGTATAATTCATCGACATCAACAATGAATAATCCGCAAACGACTTCTCCATTACATTTACCAACATAATAATCATCAATCGTATATAATTGCGAAAAGGCTTCCCATGTGACATCTGCTAAGCGCCATTGTGGAATACCATGAGCATTATTATACAAGACCCGACGACGATACATTTCTAAGATTGCGGGAATATCCTCTGTTGTTGCTTTCGTTATTAAAAATGTTTCTTGTTTCATAAAACCTCCATTGGAAAAGGTGAGTGTCACCTCACCTTATTGAATAACTCTTTCGACACTTTTTACGCTATTGACCTTTCTTAGATTCGCCATCAATGTCTGTAAATGAATAGCATTTTCCACAACAACCGTCATTTTTGTCGTTGCTGAAACCTTATCCTCATCAACTGAAGAATCAACATGCTGCAAACCCGCCTTGCATTGTGATACTACCGTCACAATATCGGATAGCAAGAAATTACGATCACTTGACTTCACGATCAGCTTGACTTCATATGTTTTCTGTTCAATGTTTTCATCCCATTCCACATCAATCAAGCGTTGTTTCTCATGCACGATATTGGGACAATCTGTACGATGTACCTTTACTCCTTGTCCTTTTGTTATATATCCTACGATATCATCACCGGGAACAGGAGAACAGCAGGCAGCCAGTGATATTTTCATGGAATCAATACCCGCTACCCGGATACCGGTTGAAGAAACTTTTCGCTTTCGTTCCTGACGATTAAACATTTTCGCTAATTCTTCATTATCTAATGGTACGCTTGTCTTATGTTTCACCAAACGGTCAATGACAGCAGGCAGGGATACTTGTTTAACACCAATCGCATACATCAAATCGTTATAAGAATTAAAACTTAGAGAACCGGCAATGTTTTCAATCTTCTTTTGTTCTGTATATGTCGCAACATCTAAGTTGCGTTTTTTCAATTCTTCCATCAGCATCTCTTCGCCTTTTTTTATATCAAGCGAACGGCGTTCGTTTTCCTGTTTCTGGAAGAATGAGCGTATTTTATTACGTGCATGAGCACTTTTTACAATTTTGATCCAGTCTTCACTAGGACCAGGAGATTGTTTACTTGTACGGATGCTGACAACATCTCCTGTTTTTAATTTTGTATTCAATGGCATTAACACACCATTTATCGTAGCTCCAACCGTATGATGACCAACCTCGGTATGAACACGATAGGCAAAATCAATTGGTGTAGAACCATTTGGCAAAGCAATCACTTTACCTTTTGGAGTCATCACATAAACATTAGCCTCAAAGATATCCTTCTGCAATAGATTCATGTATTCCATAGCATCATCATTGACATCATCACTCATGACGCTGAAATCTTTAAACCAATGCAATTGCTCTTCAATTTCTTTTTGGTGCACCTCACGGCCGCCATTTAAATTTTCTTTATAACGCCAATGAGCCGCAATCCCCTGTTCTGCAACCTCATCCATAGATTCTGTACGAATTTGCACCTCAAATATATTACCATCCTCAGCCACGATAGTCGTATGCAAGGATTGGTACATGTTAACCTTCGGCATAGCGATATAGTCTTTAAAGCGTCCTGGAATCGGACGGTATTTCGCATGAATATATCCTAAGATTTCATAACAAGCCGTATCGGTATCTGTAATGATACGAATCGCCAATAAATCAAGAATTTCTTCAAAACGCTTATTTTTCGTTATCATCTTTTTATAAATACTATATAAATGCTTACTGCGTCCGAATATGCGATATTTTATCTGATGCTCATCCAGTAAAGAACTGATTTCTCTAATCATGCTTTGTACCTGTGCATCTCGTTCTGTTTTACGTTTTTCCACCAATTTGGCTATTTCATAATATTTTTCTTTATTTAAATACTGAAAGCACAGATCTTCGAGTTCATTTTTAATATCACTGATACCTAAACGATGGGCAATCGGCGCATAGACCTCCAATGTCTCACTCGCAATTTTTTGCTGTTTCTGCGGCGTCATATATTGTAAAGTACGCATATTATGTAGTCGATCAGAAAGCTTAATCAAAATAACACGCACATCTTTCGCCATCGCGATAAAAATCTTACGATGATTGCTGGCAAGATATTCTTTCTCATCTTTAAACTTCAATGCACCGATCTTTGTGACCGATTCCACCAAAGAAGCAACTTCTTCACCAAACATCTCACTAATTTGTTCTAAGCAGACATCACAATCTTCCACCACATCATGCAAAAGGCCTGCGGCTATCGTCTTAGGACCAGTCCGCAACATTGCTAATATATAACCTACCTGAATGGCATGTATGATATACGGTTCCCCGCTTTTACGATACTGCCCTGCATGATTCTTCTCTGCACACAAAAAGGCGCGTGTAATTAAATCAATATTTTCTTCTTTTTTGATGTATTGACGAACTTCTTGCATCATCTCATCAAATGTAACGACATTCTTCCTTACCATACTAATCACCCGCATTCAAGAAAAGGGGAACTTCCCCTTTTTTATTTATAAGACATTAAGGAGAACACTTCATAATCTTTTAGATGTTCTCTGCCCTGTAAGCCTTCTAATTCAATTAGAAAACCACAGCCCACAACTTCACCGCCCAATTCCTGAACGATCTGAATTGTTGCATCTACCGTACCTCCGGTCGCCAATAAATCATCAATGATCAAGACTTTTTGACCTTTTTTGATACTATCTTTATGTACATGCAATTCATTACTGCCATATTCTAAATCATAAGAAACACTTACCGTTTCTCTAGGCAATTTCCCCGGCTTGCGAACAGGAATAAAACCAATACCCAGCTCATAAGCAACCGGACAGCCAAAGATAAATCCTCGTGATTCTGGTCCAACAATAACCTCAGCCCCTACTTTTCTTGCAAAAGCGATCATTTCGTCACAAGCCTGATGAAATGCTTCACCATCTGCCATTAAAGGTGTGATATCACGAAACAGTACGCCTTCCTGAGGAAAATCAGGAATATCGGCAATATAGTCTTTATAATTCATGTGTAAGCCTCCTAACACGTCTCTTTTATTATAGCAAACTCTCTTATAAATTGCATCAGCTAATATGCCTTGGAGACGTAAATATTTACTTTTTTTCGTCCCATGAAAGAATTTATACGTAAATTTCCTATAAAATTCAGGGTCGCCTCTGGGTTATAGAATTCCCAATCGCGACTTTGAAACTGCATAGCTTCTAAATCATCAGATAAGATCCATTTGGTATGTGCTCCCTTGCTTAAGCTACGGCAATCCTGCACCTTCTGCTTTTCCAATAAGAACAACGGTTCTTCAAAACCTTCTCCAAATGGTGCTAATAACTGCAGACTCTCAACTTCTGCAATGGTAATTTCGCTTCGTTCCACAGCAATGACATCATAGCTACTATCATTATCAAATACAACCTGTTCCATACGGCTGTTAACATAATCTTGAATCACTTGTTTTTTATCATAAGAAAAGCCTATGCCTGCCGCTGCTTTATGTCCCCCAAAACTAACTAAAGAAGGTTTACATTCATCAAAAAACGTTGTCAGATCCAACAAACCTTGTGAACGAATACTTCCTTTAAAGTGATCCTGATTGCGGGCTGCCACCATAACTGGCATTTGCAATTCTTCAGCCAATTTTCCGGCCACAAGTCCAGCCATCCCTTCATGAAAAGAATCATCAAACAGTAATTGAAATCGATATTCCTCATGCACTAAGGTTTTGGCTTTTAAAAGCATATCATCACTCATGACTTTTCTTTTTTCATTCAAGTCATTTATTTGTTTTGCCACATGTTGAATTTCTTCCATAGATGTTGACAATAAATATTTTACCGTATTATTTACATTGACCATATCCGCTAATCGACCTGTCACATTTAGTTTCGGCACGATTTGATAAGCTATCAGCATCTCATCCCACTTAGGATAACGCTCTTTAGCCAGAAAACGGATTGGTGGACAGATACCCTGTTTTAAATAAGAAATACCTAATTTCACAATCGCTCTTGTTTCCTTATGCAAAGGCATGACATCCGCAATTGCCGCCACACATGCCAAAACGACATGTTCTTTTTTTTCACCAATCAATGCCCTGGAAAGCATCAAAGCCACACCTGCACCACTTAATGTCGTAAATGATTCTCCCATCAATGTTGGGTGCACCAGTTGCAAACATGTGACTTCTTCATCCATACTGTGATGATCTGTAACGATCACATCAATTCCCATCGTGTGTGCAAATGATAATGCCGTTTTCGCTTTCACACCGTTATCTACGGTTATTAAAAGTGTATAGCCCTTTTGTTTAGCCAAACCTACGGTATTCTCGTGTAAGCCATATCCTTCACTAAATCGATTTGGAATATAAAACCCACAATCAATCCCATAAGAGCGTAAAGCATCCACCATAATAGCGGTAGCGCAAATACCATCTGCATCATAGTCTCCACAAACCAATACTTTTTCTTTCTTTTGCTTTGCTTGATACAAACGATCAGCCACCTCTTTTACACCATTTGCACAAAACGGATCAGAGAGTTTAGGCTCCTGTAATAATGCTGCTATTTCATCATTGGCTAAACCTTTTGCTGCTAAGACCTTTGCGCATAAGGGAGGCAAACCAAAAGTACTCTGTATATCTTCCATTCGTTGTGTCGATAGCTTATTTATCTTCATTAATATCACCGTGATATATCATAGCATATTTCTTACCAATCCGCATGGAAAAGGCACGAAAAGAATTCCCCTATGTCATACTTTCTATTATGTTAAATCATCCAATAAAGCAATCTTCTTCAATGAGATTTCATTGAAACAATAAAGGATACTACTCTTCAAATAGTGTTTCTGTTAACAAAAGAAAAAAGCCACCAGAGCTTTCTGATGATTCAGAAGTCTGATGACTTTTTAATTACGCGTTTACTTAACGCTGGTTGTTGTTGGAATTGCTGTTGTTGAAACGATTGTTCTGCTGATTCTGGTTACGATTTCTCTGCTGGTTGTTGTTGAAATCATTTTTGAAATCAGAAGAAGAATGTTCACGATCGTATTCATTACGATGATTACGTTTTTCAGCTTCAACATCTGCACCTAATTCAATACCCATTTCGTACTGGTACAAATCTTGATCCTGTTTCTCATTCTGAAACTGTTTTCTTCTTTCCATTTTTATCACCTCACACAAATAGTATGGGTGAGGATAAACATCTTATACTAAAAAATATTTTCGTTTTCTTCTATCATGTTACGGCCTGGATATATATCCACACTTTCCATGCGAGCAATACAATCTTCTATAAGAGACGTAAAATCAAATCGTCCCTCTAAACGCTCTGCACGATGTTTCGTTGGCTTTGTAACCGGATTTTTTGGTGTAAATATCGTACAGCAGTCTTCAAATGGCTGTATCGATATATCATATGTTCCGATTTTTTGTGAAATATCAATAATTTCTAATTTATCCAAACAAGCAACCGGACGAATCACCGGCATATCTGTAACACAATTGATCGTTTGCATGCTTTCCAACGTCTGACTGGCCACTTGTCCAATGCTCTCCCCATTCACGATTGCGAGGCAATTTTGCTTTTGGGCCACACGTTCTGCAATTCGATACATCATCCTGCGCATGATCGTGATTGCATAAGATTCATCACAATTTTTATAAATGGCCAACTGTAAATCCGTAAAAGGAATAATATGCAAACGGATATGTCCCTGATATGGAGCTATTGCTCTTGCTAATTCAAGCACTTTATCCTGTGCAGCCTGTGAAGTATACGGTGGAGATGCGTAGTGAATACATTCAATAGCGACCCCACGTTTCATCGTCATGTAGCAAGCCACTGGTGAATCTATGCCACCACTTAACATTACCAAGGCTTTTCCGCCTACTCCTACCGGATAACCACCATTACCTTTGATTTTTCCTGTCATGATATAGGTTGCCTCTTGATGCAATTCAATCTGTATGCGTAACTGTGGTTCTCTTACATTTACCTTTATATCTGTATTACGTAAAATTTCTCCAGCAACTTCTCGATTTATTTCATCCGATACCATAGGAAATTGTTTAAAACTTCTCCTAGCCTCAATCTTAAAGGTTTGCGCATCACTTTGTTTTGCCAACACTAGGCATGTTTGTTTGATGACTTCAATATCACTTGCCACCTTCACCGCAAAGGAAAAGGATGAAATGCCAAACACCTGTTGCAAATGTTTTGCTACTGCTTCATGATCTTCACCATTTAGCATGATATACATACGATCATGCGTACGTTCGTATGTCAATTCATTAAAATCTCGTAATGCATTTTTTACATTCGTCAGTAATCGCTTAATGAAATCTTTGCGATTTTTTCCTTTGGTGGATAACTCACCAAAGCGGACCAAAATATGGTCATACGTCAATTTATTTTGTTCGATAGTCATGATGGATCTCCTTTAGTGCTTTTATAAACTTTTCCACTTCATCTTTTGTTGTCATATGTGATAAGGAAACACGAATCGCATGCGTCGCACGTACTTCCCCTAACCCCATTGCCAGTAGCACATGGGAAATCGCCTTACTTTTACTTGAACAAGTACTTTGGGCAGAAACACAAAAACCCTTTGCATTTAATGCGTTTAACATTACCTCACTGCCAATCTTCAAATCAGAAAAATTCAATATGAAACAAGAGGCATCCGCCGGGCTATTGATGACCATATCTTCTATATTTTCAATTTCCCTTCGTAAATATATGTTTAATTCTTGTACATACTGATAAGCTTTTTCCTGTTCCTCTAATGCCAAACGCAGTGTTTTGGCAAATACGATATTTGTTGGCGCATTACTTGTTCCAGCGCGCAATCCTTGCTCTTGCTGACCGCCACTAAGTAACGGCAATAATTCAATATTGCGTTTCTTATATAGAATGGCACTTCCTTTCAAACCATAAATTTTATGAGCTGAGAAGGTTGCCATATCTACATCGTGTAAAGAAATGGGTATCTTTCCTAATCCTTGTACACCATCCATATGAAAAACGGCACGCGAATAGGCATGTACATATGCTGCACATTCTTTAATAGGATTGATAGCCCCCGTTTCATTGTTCACAAGCATCATCGATACAAGTATGGTGTCCTTGCGCAATGCCTTTTTTAGATCTTCCAAATGTATCGTTCCATCGGCATAAACAGGAAGATACGTCACTTCAAAGCCAAACGTTTCTTTTAACTGTTCTAATGCATTATGGATACTGGAATGTTCTACACAGGTTGAGATGATATGCTTCCCTCTGTGGGCATTTTTCCAAGCAAACCCTTTCATTGCATAGTTGTTAGATTCACTCGCACAGGAAGTAAAAAGAATTTCATCCTTTTGCACATGGAAAAGCTGTGCAATTGCTGCACGGCTTTGTTCCATTAATTTTGCTGTAGCCCTTCCTACATCATGTAATGAATCACTATTTCCATAATAGTTTTCTAATAACATTTGATATGTTTCACGTACTTCTTTGCGAATTGGCGTTGTGGATGCATAATCTAAATAGATCATCTTATGCCTCCTCTTTCAATAGATGCGGATCTTTTTTAGCAATTAATTTTTCATAAGCACCCGGATGCATCTTTTCAATACATTGAATACTAATTTTTAAAGCTTTGGTGTATTGTCCATTACGGAAACACAGATCGGCACGTGTCAGTTCTGAATCAATATCGGGATATGTCGATCGATAACGATTACCAAAGACAATGGCATTTTCTACCATCACTGCCATGCCAACTAAATTATTCACACTATTATATAAAGTATAAATATAATCAATGGCTTTACGCAACTCTGCATTCAAATGTTTTACATCTAACGGCGAATTATCCAAAATCACATGAATGTCCTTGATCATCACTTCCCCGCGATGCAAATCATCCTCATATTTTTTCGATACACTTGGTAAGCGATGTTTGCTCATTTTCACCCGGATCTCATTCAAAATCAACTGTAGTTTTACCATTTGTTTCTTCGCTCGTTCTTCATCACTGCAAGCTGTATCTAATTTTTGTTTCATTTCGCTTACTTCATTATGAAAAACAGCACTGCTTTGTTCCAATTCTTTATAAGCGATCAGAATAGAGGTATATGGCTCTTTCTGTTCCTGGATAACTAGCTGTAGTTTTCTTTGCATATCGTTTAATACAGCTAGCTTTGCATTGACCTCTTTTAAACGATCGGTCCAGTTCTCAAAGCCAAATCGTTCATATACACGATTATAGAGTTCCTCAATTCCCTCAACATCTGCATTCATGGTTTTTACACTATCAAAAAGAATGTCCAGGTTTTCATCTACCTCATCAAATGCTTTTTCTTCTTTGGTAATCTGCTCTTGCAATTGAATAATACGTTTTTCACAATCATTTAGATCTTCATTAACTCCATCTGGTTTCCCATTACGTAGACGATTTAAACTTTCTTTCAGCATATCGCTGACGAAGTCAAGATTTTTATGAACTTCTAAATGTTCCAGATAAACCCCTTTATTCTTTGCTTGTGCATATGCATAACCGACTTCATCGATTGCTCTAGGTAACACACCTTTTGCACGTTCATACATACCTGGAAGTATGTCTACCAAATCATTTAGATGAGCAATGTGCTCGCGAATTTCTTTTTGTTCATCAGCAGCTTTGTTGAATTCTGAAGCAAACATCCATTCTTCAAACGATGAAAACATCTTTTCTATGTTAGCAATTTCCATCTCCAGATATTCATACGACTGTGCATAAGATGCTCGGTTTTCTGAAATCTTTCGTTTGATCAAACGGAATTCATCTTTTAATCTATTAATATGTACACGCTGCTCGTTTTCCTGTTCTAATACCTCATCCAATGCTTTATTCACATTCGCTACACGTGATTCCAAAAGCGTCAATTCTTTATCTAAAGCCTCCATGCGATTTAAGGCTGTCTTTACCTTATGCACATAGATCAAATCATCTATTTCGGCCAGCTGCACACTGCTTTCTTTCAGTTTATCCTGAATTTCATCAAAGTCATTACGGCAACTATCTACCCCTTCCGCCATCAATTCATTGACTCTTGATAATGCAACTGCTTTATTTAATTTAAATGCCAAAGGTATGCCTTTTAAGTTGTTGTAACGAATCTCACAATCATCCAATTGCTTCTTAGCTTTCTTTTGGCGAATGACCATCATGATAATCGTCAAAATGATGATAGCGATGATAGCAGCAACGATCCAAATCAATATATCTAGTGATACGACATTTTTTATATTATTTATAAAATTCTCCATAAGGCACCTCTTTCATCCACATTCATTGCTTATATTGTATCATAATTCTGTAAAAATGAGAAAACAAAATTCATCGAGATCTAGAATTCTTATGGTAAATAATGCAAGGAACCATTTGACAACATTTCCACTTTCTGATACACTATAATGGCGTAAAATTGATAGCAGCATGCAAAGTCTTACACAAGCGCGTCTTTGACGTAATACATATACGGGATATCACGTAACTCGGCTGCCTAAGAGCGAAGATATCGTAAGCGAAGACACCAGGTAATGATGATTTGTACTGTTATTGTTTTATAGCCATAAAACAATAAGGAGGACATGAAATGTCAAGAGTAAAAGGACCAGTTTGGAAAACATCCCGTCGTTTGGGTTTCTCAATTCTGGAAACTGGAGAAGAACTTCAGAAACGTGCATACGCACCAGGTCAGCACGGACCTACGAAACGTGTAAAATTAACGAACTATGGTTTACAGTTGCGTGAAAAACAGAAAATCCGCTACATGTATGGATTAAATGAACGTCAGTTCCATAATCTGTTTGTTAAAGCTAGTAAAATGAAAGGTGTAACAGGTGAAAACTTCTTAAACCTGTTAGAATCTAGATTAGATAACTTAGTATATCGTTTAGGATTTGCCCGTACACGTCGCGCTGCTCGTCAGCTGGTTAACCACGGACACATTTTAGTAAACGGTAAGAAAGTTGATATTCCTAGCTTTATCGTAAAACCAGGAACAACGATCGAAGTTAAAGAAAAATCTAAGAACTTAGCAGCCATCAACGAAGCATTGGAAGCTTGCTTAAATACAGTAGCATTCGTAGACGTTGATAAAGATGCTAAAAAAGGTACTTACCTGCGCTTACCTGAACGTAGCGAACTGAACCAGGAAGTAAACGAACTGCTGGTAGTAGAATTCTACAACAGATAATGTTCATAAAAACCGGAGCAATCCGGTTTTTTTATTTATTAATAGTCTTATGTTATATATGAAGCCTATCAAAAAAAACATCTGCTATTATCTTATTAGATATTGCAGATGTTTTAACTTTCTTCTCTTTTTAAATGCCTAAGAAATAATGTCCATAAGCATCCGCTGCCAGAATAGCATCACAAACGGTTGCTGGTGTAACCTCAAATGGCATATTGTGTAATGTGTCATTTTCAGCACAAGCAGCTTCTGCCACGGCCATAATTTTTTCTTTCGTGACTTCGTGAACACCTAACTGCTGTAAAGTGACTGGCAAGCCTAATGCGATGCAGAATTCAATGATTTCCTGCAATTCCTGCGCATCAACATTTTCCAACACAAGTTGTGTGATGGTACCAAATGCCACTTTTTCCCCATGATACATTGCATGACATTCTTCTAATACTGTTAAGCCATTATGAATCGCATGGGCACCAGCCAAACCAGCACTTTCAAAGCCGATTCCAGATAATAATGTATTTGCTTCGATAATTTTTTCAACTGCTGGTGTACACGCTTTTGCCTCTAGTGCTATTTTTGCCTTAACACCCTCTTCCATCAGTGTATCAAAGCACAATCTTGCTAAGGCCATCGCTGCCTGTGTTGTCTTACCTCCTGCACAACTCATTGCATCACTTTGCTCACAAGCACGTGCCTCAAAATAAGTTGCTAAGGCATCTCCGATTCCTGCCATCGTTAAACGTACAGGAGATTGTACAATAATATCTGTATCCATTAAAACCATGTTTGGATTTGCTGGTAAAAACAGATATTCTTCAAAAACACCATCATCCGTATAAATAACAGATAAGGCGCTGCAAGGTGCATCTGTAGAAGCAATGGTAGGACAAATAAGCACAGGCGTTTTCTCATAATATGCCACAGCTTTTGCCGTATCAAATATTTTTCCTCCACCTACTCCAATGATGCAATCACATTTTGTTTCTTTCATGATATTGCATAAACGAGTGATTTCATTTTTGCTGCACTCCCCATGAAAAAAGTCAAAATGATATTCACAAGTACTCTTTGCAAAGCTATCTTCGATCATTTTACCAATACGTTTATAGCCGCCATCACTAATAAGAATCAAAGCCTTTTTCCCATACCCTTGCGTATAGCTTCCCAGTTTTTTCAGTTCCTTAGGTCCTTGCACATATTTACTAGGACTGATTAAGATTTTTGCCACGATAGAATCCTCCTTATTGTCTATACCTATCAATATTTTATATAGAGTAATAGAAATTGTCAATAATTGTCAGAATGTTATGATATTAATGTTGTCAATTAAAAAGAAAAGTGCAGCCATCAATGCTACACTTTTCCTAACATCAATTCATGTATTGGTAGTTAACACACCAAATCTTTTTTTAATGCCTCTTGCAGATTGCGGGCATGACGTACAGCTTCGTGATAATCAAGATTATTGCGGATTAATGGTGTTTCATTCATTAACAACAATTCTCTTGTCTCATCTTCAAAACATACTTGTACTGCCACATTGACTTTTTCATTGCCATTTCCTAAACTGCTACTAGCCGCATTTGCAATCGCGTTAGCAACTTCAACACCGCCAGACTTTAAGACAGGTGATATAATAACTTCAACTTTAGCCTTAGCCGGCAAGGAATGATGATTTTCTGACTTTGTAAAGAGTATTTCGTGCGAATCTGTTATTTTATAAAACAAATCTTTTTTCATTTTCCATACCTCCTTTTTACATAAGTCATCTCTTACTTCTATTATGCTCCATCTCTTGTAAAAGTCAATGACATGCAAATAGTTTTCTTATATGTTATTAAGCAAATGGATTTTTCCCTTTTTTGATATAGCAAACCAATGTGCGCTCATAGTTTGATACGCATTCTTATGAATTTAAAAAAGAGCAATACTATAATAATACTTAAAAAAACGGGACAAAAGCTGTTTAGCTTTGCCCCTCTCTTTGTATCAATGATACATATTCAGCAATAATATCATAAGATCGATGTTGCTGCCCATCATTACCTTCAAACGTATGCGATTGTATTCTTCCCTTCACTGCTACCGTGTCACCCTTTTGAGCAACCTCGGAAGTTGTTTGGGCAATTCCTTTCCATAACGTAACTGCCAAAGTGTCAACTTCATACACCCCTTCACTGTTAGGAAATGCTCTTCGTACATTAATCTCCATCACGGCGAATTTATTTCCCATCGCTGATTCACGAAGCTTTGGAGGTTCGACAATATTTCCCACAAAAGCCACTAGATTCATATAAATAATCTCCTTTCACAACATTTGTTGTCTCTTTATGGCTTACATTATGTCAAAGGATGCTCCTTTGTGCAATTTCACGTATTTGTATGAAATAAAGAAAAAAGATGAAATCAAGCTGATTATTTATACTCTTTCCAACCTATTTCATCTCTATTTTACAAATTTGGTTAAAGTTACTTGCTTTTTTCTGGCAATAACGTAACGATACTGCAATGTCCCTGCTTTAGCTTATTTGCTGCATCTTTAATATCTTTTTCATCAATAGCATCTAGAATATCCATTGAAGAAAAGAAATCTGTCTTGTCAAAGTAGCAACGAGCCGATGTAATGACAATATCATCAAAACTGTTTAAGCTTCGTATCGCTTGTCCAAAATAACGTCGTTTCAATTGCTGTAACACTTTTTTATCAATATCGCCAGATTCCATACGCTTTAATGTATCCTGTACAATTTCTTTAAATTTTTCTTGTTTTAATGTTTCGGCGTAAAACATAATCATTCCATAATCTTTTCCTAAGTCTACTTCACAGCCCACATAGTCATTAAAAATCTTATCATCTAACCATGTTTGAAAATCTGGATACAACGAACTGAAATAGGCATCGAGCAATATACGAATACACCATTCTTCCTTCATGCGTTGGGATACATCCTCTACACCATCTAACTTATAGGCGATGGATACCTTTGGCAACGTAACATCCATTGAAAATGTATAAGTCTCACGTGCTGGCTTTTCACTTTCATCAAATTCTAACCGTTTGATACCTGCCATTTTAGGGAATTTTTTACCACTCTGATTTTCGCGTATGATTTTCATTATATTCTCAGGATCTTCGCTGCAAACACCCACCAACACCATATTGCTAGGATGATAATTAATACGATAACATTCTTCTAACTGTTCTAAAGTAATGGATTGCACACTGTCATCATCACCGCCAATATCATAGCGTAGTGGATGATTTTTATACAAGGATGCATATGTTTCCATCAGCAAACGCGAATCGCTCATTTGTTTATACATATGGAGTTCTTGTATGATGATACCCTTCTCTTTCTCTACACTTTCTTCATCAATGGCAAGTTCTTGCACAAAATCAAGTAATAGTTTCAATGGTTCCTCGATTGCATTACTTGTGGTGAAATAATATGCCGTTTCTGTATAGGAGGTAAAAGCATTGACATTTGCCCCCATTGTTGAAAAAGCATCCATGACATCCCCATCTTTCATTTCGAACATCTTATGTTCAAGAAAATGAGCAATACCGGCAGGGAAATGATATTCTTTACCATTTTCATCAACCTGTTTCATATCCATGGCACCTAAAGGGGTTACCATCATAAACATGGATTTCACATAATCTTTTTTTTGCCAAAGGATAACATGCAGACCATTTTCTAAAGTTTCTTCAAAGCGCGTTTCTTGATAACGCTCATTCACAATTTTCTTCATCGTCATCCTCCTTTGTCACTACGACTCCCATCTTATACTCACAACGCTTCATGACTTCCATAACTTCCTCACGCGTTACCTTCTCTACCATATCCATCAAATCTGATACACTATAATCCCTTTGTAATAAAGCATTTTGATAAGCGAATGCCATCAAAGAATACATGCTATCCTCACTGGCTTTTAAAGAATTAATGACCATACGTTTACTGGTATTTAACAAATCTTCGCTAAAATCCCCCTCACAAACACGGTGGAATTGTGTTTGAATTAATTCCATTGTTTTATCGATATGTTCTTTCTCAATTCCTGTAGTCACTCCCATAGCACCATCATAGCTAATCAAGTTCGAAAAAATGGAATAACACAAGCTGCGTTTTTCACGAACTTCTTGAAAAAGTAAAGATGTTGAATATTGTCCAAACACAGCATTTGCCACACGTAATGCATAATATTTTTCATCGGTAATCGGGGTATGGGTAAACCAGGTCATCATGATGTAGCTTTGTGAAATATGTTTGGTTAATCGTTTAGTCTCACTCTTTCGCTCATTTTCAACACAATACCAGCTTTGCATTTGCGTATTACGCGGTGTGAAACGCAGTGTTTCTTTTACCAACTTTAAAATGCTATCTTCTTCTATGTCACCACAAACAAGAATATCGATTAAATCTTCTTTCATCATCTCTTGATAAATCTGTTGAATATCGGATAGTGTCAATTGTTCAACTTGCTCATAAGTTCCAAGCGCCGAGATTCCTAAAGGCGTTCCCTTGCCTGCCTCTTGTAAACCGCATGTAATAGCATATTGTGATGGATCATCTTGCATTCGTTTGATTTTTGCCAACAAGATTTCTTTGTTTTCATGAAACACCTCTTCTTTGAGCAACGGTGAGAAAATAACCTCATGGAGAAACGCAAAGGTATCTTCTAACAGGGTGTTTTCTTCATTTAGAAAAGATGGATTAATGATTTTTGAACGTAGTTCAATGATCTGACTTGCACCAAAACCGGCTGTTTGAGCTGTTAAAGTCGCACCATAAAGCTCATCCTGCATCTCACTCATCTTTAATTTTGTATCATATTTCTGACAGCGGTCTACCAACATGAGTGCCAGTAATGAGCGCTTTGCTGATTTACCATCTTGTAAGGTATTGCGAAAGCGCACACTGATGCCGATATCTTTAAACTTTGTAGTTGGAATAAATTGTACCTGAATGCCATTTGTTATTTGCATATCTTCTACCTCCGTAGTTATTAGTATGAACAATCAAATTATTTTTATATCATTATTGGCATATTATACCATATACAATACAAAAAAAGAACCGTCGGCAATAGCAGACGACGATTCTATCAGATTATTTTGACATTCTTTTTAACGTTTACCTGAATCATATATCTCACCAGATGCCTTAGGTCCTACGGAACTGCGGGCAAATAGCAATAAGGCGATAATTGTCAACAGATATGGCAAAGCAAAGAATACTTCACTAGGCAGCGATTTTAAGAAGGGAATCTGTCCAGAATAATCACTCAACACCTGTGAGAAACCAAAGAAGATACCGGCCCCTAAACAGCCAAATGGTTTCCACTTACCAAAAATCAAACATGCCATGGATATAAAACCAATTCCATGAATAGAGAATACGGTAAACTGAACATCCAATGACAGTACCATGATAGCACCTGCTAAACCACCTAAGCAACCGGAAATCAAGACACCGATATAGCGCATTTTTTCCACATGGATTCCCATGGAAGCACTGGCTTGCGGATACTCACCACAAGAGCGCAGATGCAGACCAAACTTTGTCTTAAATACAACGAACCAGGTAATGATTGCTAAAGCAATCGCTAAATAAAAGGTTGGAAATACATTTGTGAAGAATAATGGTCCAAGTACTGGTATATCCTTTAAAACGGGCACTGATATTCTTGAAAAGCTTTCAATGAATTGTTCAGAACGCTGTGCATTAAAGATAATCTGACATAGATAGACAGTAAGTCCTGTTGATAGCATATTTAATGCAGTACCAGAAATGGTTTGATCTGCTTTTAAACTTACAGATACAAAAGCATGTATTAAAGAATACAGACAACCTGCCAACAAACCGGCTAAAATACCAATCCAAGGTGCTAAACTACCAAAAGAACTTTCCAACAATAAAGAAACGGTAGCACCAAAGAAGGCTCCAACAAGCATAATGCCTTCCAATGCAATATTTACTATACCGCTTCGTTCAGAAAACAATCCACCTAGTGCACATATAACAATTGGAGTAGCGACACCAAGTGCCAAAGGAAACATCTGAAATAATAAGGTCATACACTCTTCTCTCCCTTCGGCTCTTTTGCGTCCTTTTTATGACGCAATTTCGATAACTTATCTAATATAATGCGAATGCCATACTGCATTGCCACAAATAATACGATAGCAGCTGATATAATCTCTCCGATTTCCTTAGGAATACCTACGGATTGTAAGATTGGCTGTGCCACCTTTAACAAACCGAACAATAAGCCAGCTAATACAACACCAATAGCATTGCAGGCACCCGTTAAGGCAACGGCAATACCATCAAAACCATAATTTTCAAAAGAAGATAATACACGTCCATAGTTAAAAGTTCCAAGGGAAATGATCGCACCGGCTAAGCCAGCCATTGCACCAGCAATCATCATAGAATAGACGATGTTACGCTCTACCTTCATACCGGCATAACGAGCACCTTCTTTATTAAATCCCGTAGCACGCAAGCCATATCCAAAGCTTGTTTTCTCAATGATAAACCAATATGCCAAAACAGCTAGGATGACAAAGAAAATACCTAGATTTAAACGCGAATGATTTGTCAAAGATTCAAAGAAAGAATTACTTAAGCTTGCTGATTCCGGTATCAAAGCTGTTCGTGACGTATCCGAGCCCGGAAGTTGAACATATACATAATTAGCTAAGTACATACCGATATAATTCATCATAATACAAATAACAACTTCATGAAGATTAAACTTACTCTTCAAGATTCCCGGCAAAAAGCCCCATGCAGCCCCCGCAAGTATGCCTGCCAATACAGAAACGAGCATATGAACAACAGGAATCTGTGGGAATAAGACGGCAGTTGCAATAGATGCGCAAGCTCCCACCATTAGCTGCCCTTCTGCACCGATATTAAACAAACCGGTACGATAAGCAAAGGCAACCGATAGTCCCGTTAAAATAATTGGCATACTAGCAACAATAAATTCACCGATATAACGCGGATTGATAGAGCCACCTTTGATTAAATCTAGACCACTGGCACCACGCACTAAACCATAAAACAAATAGAAAGGATCACGTCCTGTTAAGAGAAGGATAACAACTCCTAACAAAACACCAAACAGAATTGCCAGAAGTGATATTTTTAAAGCATCTTTATTTTTCATTCATCTTCACTTCCCTTCTTTGAACCTGACATATAAAGACCCAATTCCTTGTCATCCGTATCTTTTGCCAGCATTTCCCCATTTTTATGTCCGTCAAATAGAACAACAATACGATCGGAAAGATCCAGAACTTCATCTAACTCAAAAGATACTAGAAGAACGGCTTTTCCTGCATCACGCTCAGCGATGATTCTTTTATGTATGTATTCAATTGCCCCAACATCTAAACCACGCGTTGGTTGTACGACTAATAACAAATCAGGACTGCGCTCAATCTCACGGGCAATAATTGCTTTTTGCTGATTACCACCGGACATACTGCGTGTAAGGGAATCCTTGCCTTCACCGCTTCGCACATCAAATTCTTCAATCAGTTTATCCGCATACGCATCCATAACATCTTGTTGCATGATCATATTTTTACAATATGGCTTACGATCATATTCATGAATAATAAAGTTTTCTTTTAAATGGAAATCAAGTATGAGTCCATGCTTATGACGATCTTCTGGTATATGTCCCATTCCTTTATCAAAACGATCACGAATGCTTGTATGGGTAATATTTTCACCCTTTAAAAGAATTTCACCGCTCTCTACAGAGGTCAAACCGCTTAATGCATGCACAAGTTCTTCCTGTCCATTTCCATCAATACCAGCAATACCAACGATTTCCCCTGCCCGTACGCTTAAATTAAAATCCTTAAGTCCTAAGACGCCTTTACTATTTTTTACATTCAGATGTCTTGTTTCCAAAACTACCTCACCAGGAGCATGGGGTCCTTTTTCTACCTTAAAATTCACTTCACGACCGACCATCATTTCGGCCATTTGCTGTGTCGATGTTTCCGCAACATTGACCGTACCGATATATTTTCCACGACGCAATACACTGCACTCATCAGCAACTTGCTTGATTTCATTCAGCTTATGTGTGATAAGCAAAATACTTTTTCCTTCTTTAATCAGCTTTTGCATGATTTCCATCAAATCTTCAATTTCCTGTGGTGTTAATACAGCAGTAGGTTCATCAAAAATCAAAATGTTTGCATTGCGGTAGAGCATTTTTAATATTTCTACACGCTGTTGCATGCCAACCGTAATATCGGAAATTTTGGCATATGGATCAACATTTAAACCATACATCTTAGAAAATTCTTCGATTTTCTTCGCCGCTGATTTAATATCTACCATACCAAATTTGGTAGGTTCCATACCAAGGATGATATTTTCAGTAACTGTAAAGCATTCCACCAGTTTAAAATGCTGGTGCACCATACCAATGCCTAGCTGGGTTGCATCATTTGGATCATTGATCTTGACTTCTTTGCCATTTACCTTGATCGTCCCACTGGTTGGCTGATATAAGCCAAACAAAATGGACATCAGTGTGGATTTTCCCGCACCATTTTCACCAAGCAAAGCATGAATGCTCCCTTGCTTTAGGCGTACAGTCACATTGTCATTTGCACGAATACCAGGAAAATCTTTTGTGATATTCAGCAGTTCAACTGCATAAGTCATAGGTTTCCTCCTTTAGATTCATGAAAACAATATACGAAAATAATGTTTTCGTTATAGCAAATCATGCGTACTCATATCTTACAAAGGATTCACACACTCCATGTAGTAGGCGAGTTACGCAAATGATTGCTTATTACTGATTTATTATATCATATTTTTTATTAGGAAATATACAAAAACAGACAGGAAAAGAATAACTTTTTTATCTTTACGTTACTCTCTTTCATGCAAAAAAAGCCTCTCACAAGAGAGACTTTATCACATATGTAGAAATAATTAACCGTTGCTTCCTGGAGCAATCGTACGTTCTGCAGAAACTTTGATTTCACCAGATTTGATTTTAGCAGATGCATCTTCAACAGCTTTCTTGATGTCATCAGACAGGTTAGGGTTTTCATCAGGTAAACCTACACCATCATTTGAACTGTCATAAGTCTGCAAACCAGCTTTAAACTTGTTGTCCAATACAGATTTAGAAACAGCCTCTGTAACAGCATCTACACGTTTCAAAGCAGAAGTTAAAGTTACAGATTTATTTTCTTTCTTATCATAGATACCTGTGCTGAACTGATCGGAATCAACACCGATAACCCAAACTTTTTCACCTTTTTTAGCGCGGTCTTTGGCTGCAGCGAAGACACCGTTGCCAGTACCACCTGCTGCGTGATAAATAACCTTAGCGCCTGCAGAGTAATGTTTTTCAGCTAAAGATGTACCTTTTTCCGTTTTATCATAACCACCAGCATAATCTACATAAATCTTGATGTTTTTATCTACTGATTTAACACCTTGTTCAAAACCAGCCTGGAAAGCACGAATCAAATCAACATCTTCACCACCGATAAAGCCAACAGCATTTCCGCCTTCAGCCTTTGCCTGCATAGCTGCAGCTACACCAGCTAAATAAGAAGATTCTTCTGCTTTAAAGGTAGCACTCTGTACGTTTTCAGAATCAATCACCGTATCGATGACCAAGAATTTTGTATCTGGATTTGCTTTTGATACATTTGCCATTGCATCATTAAATTTATAACCAGCTGCAACAACTAAATCATAACCATCTTCTGATAACTGATTTAGGTTTGGTTCATAGTCAGCATCACCTTTTGATTGTAGATACTTGATGCAGTCCGTACTGATATTATTGTCTTTTGCGAACTTTTCAATACCTTTCCATGAACCCTCATTGAATGAGTGGTCATCAATACCACCGGTATCCGTAACAAAGCCGATTTTTACCGGACAGTCTTTCTTCTTGCTGTCACCATCGTCTTTGCTGCCGCAACCGGCAAGAGTTGTCGCAGCCATCATCGCGACCAAACTCAGTTTTGCAAATTTGTTCATAAGGTTCTCCTCCATTTATTTGACCTTCCTAATGGTCCTATCAAAAGTTTACAATTAATCTTATCTTTTGTCAAGAAATTAAGCCCTTACAAAGCCCTAGATTATGATAGAAGTCGTATTACCATTTTCCTCACAGATTTGCTTATACTGAGCCACGTACATTTGCGAAACCGTTGTATTTCCCAGCGCTTTCAAACCTTCTTCACGCACTCCATACTGGCGGTAGCGTATCAGCTTATATCGACTTTGCTGTTTCAAAAGCTCACTGACATAGCGTACTGTTTTCTCATTTTGTTCATCTTGATTAGGTAAAATCACCGTACGTACTTCTTCCAACTTCTGTGTATGTAATAAATACGCTAGATTTTTTAATACCATAGTATTGTCACAGCCGGTAAGATATTGATGAAATTTTGCATCAACTGCTTTGACATCCAACATGACCCCATCACAAACTGCCATCAGCTGAGGATATTGTGAAAAGTCGTAATACCCATTACTGTCAATCAAACATGTTAACCCAAGCTTTTTTACTTTTTTAAATAGGTCCAATAGGAAAGCCGCATGATTCATACACTCTCCTCCACTCACCGTGATTCCTCGCAGAAAAGCTTTTTTAGCTTTAATTTGCTCAACTAATTCTTCTACGCTCATATAGCGTATCTTAGGTGATGCTAAATGCGTACACGTATGAATACATGTATCACAATCTACGCATTTATCAGAATTCCACAAGACCTTTCCCGCTTCCAATGTCAAAGCGTTTGTTGGACAAGTTGTAACGCAGTCCCCGCAATGCATGCACATATGGATTGTTTCGGGATTATGGCAATACAGACAGGAGAAGGGACAGCTTTGAAAAAAGATGGCGCAGCGATTACCTGGGCCATCTACATTGGAAAAAGGAATGATCTTATTTACGGGCGCTTTCATCATATACACGACGATCCAGAGCGTTTGCTGTGTTACGTGCTCCCTGTCCAAACACGGTCACATTATTCAAACTTGCTTCTTGGCGGTCCAATTTTTCAATTTCACTTTTCTTTACCAGATATCCGGTCACGCGTACTACATCATTATCCGCATTATAGCCGGTAAAATAGCGCATACCTTGAGCAAAGGCTCCCTTGATGATATCCAATAATGCATCCGGTGTATTGTTCCATGTATCATCAAATTTAAAGATATCACCGATTCCGGATACAAAATACTTATGGAAATTGCACTCTACAGCGATATGATCACATAAATCCGGTTCACAGCCAATCGGGATACGAGCACCTGGTGAATTTTCGCGGCCATCACTGTCGATACCAACCTGTGCATGCAGCACATATTGGTTATGACAGCCTTCACAATACAGACCATGATGGTTTTTTACCATCGTTTCAATCGCATTCATGATTTCGACACCAAGTTGATGTGCTTTTTCATTATGTCCATAACCTTCCTTAGGATCTTTTATACCTAAAAGATGGTTGCAGCATTCTGCCAAGCCTACAACACCAAACATACCTGTGAAGTTTTCACGTTTAACAAAGCCTTCTTTTACCAAGAAATTAGCCTTGAAAAAGTTACTTTCCTCTACGATATAGCGAATACGATCGTCCATAAATTCTAACATCATGTTTACATAATATGGTAAGATATGCTCCATGAAATCAGCTTTATCTTTTGCCTTGCTAGCTACATTATATAAGCGTATTCTTGGCAGCGTATAACCGCCTCCACCGATCTTTAACGCATTGTAGCAACTGGCGATGCCATATTCTCCGATACCATCTTGTCGATACATGACATCATTAGCAAAGCTTGGTTTAGCTGTTGCCAGCATACAATCAATGCAGGCTTTCGCAAACTCATCGCTTGTCCGTTCTGGATCATACAATAAAGTAACATTTGGTATTGCTAACTGCATTTCTTTTGTTAGATCTAAGATGATTCTTGCCACACGACAATCTTCTGGTCCGATGTTGGCATGTACAAAAGAATCCGTCAACGTTTTATCGATATGCAGCAAAAACAGACGCAACGCTTTACGCGTTTCTTCTTCGTCCTTATCAAATGGAGTGAATAAATCAGCAAAGTTACCCAGATAGACAGGAAAAGAAGTAATGCTTGGAACATGTTTGTACATAATTAATAAAGCATTGGTAGCTTCCCAGATATCTGTCGGTGGCTGCAAGCCTAAAAATGCGCAACCTTCTTTCATCAACTTTTGATAATCCGGCAAGATATAGCGAGGGCGATAAGGTGCTCTTCCTTCTCCTAAATCACATAAAGTTTCTTCCTCCAATGCCTTTTTCATCTCCGGTTTTAAAGGTAATGAATCATCATCGTTTTCAGCCAATCTGGCTAATGCCAATAATTGTTGCTGATAAGTTAGTGTAGGGTCACTGATAATATCTTTTACTCTACTCATCAAAATCATCCTCCTCATAGCGTACAAGCACCTCACGCGGCTTAGAACCACGACTAGGTCCGATAACGCCTTGTTCCTCCAATACGTCGATCAACCGCGCAGCTCTGGCATAGCCAATACTGAACTTACGCTGTATCAATGATGTACTAGCCTTCCTAGTACTTATTATAAAAGATTTTACCTCTTCATACAAGGGATCTGCACTTTCCTGCGTAGCAGCATATTCACTATCTACAGCCTCTAAACGTAAAAAAGCATCCTCATATTTGGGTTTTCCTTGGGCACTGACAAAGTCACAAATGCTCTGTACCTCCGCATCACTTACAAACACACCTTGTACACGGGTAGGATTGGTCTCTCCCACCGGGATATATAACATATCTCCATAACCTAAGAGCTTTTCTGCACCCATCTGGTCCAGTATCGTTCGTGAATCCACAGCGCTAGATACCGCAAAAGCGATACGCGATGGAATATTGGCCTTAATGACACCAGTGATAACATCGACACTAGGGCGTTGTGTGGCTACGATCAAATGAATCCCGGCTGCGCGTGCCAACTGCGTAATACGTTGAATACTTGCTTCAACCTCTTTCGCTGCAACTAACATTAAATCAGCTAATTCATCTATGATGACAACGATCCACGGTAGTTTTTCTAAACCATCCTCAGGATGATTTTCAATATATGTATTATAGCCGGCAATGTTACGTACACCCGCCATAGCAAATAGTTCATAGCGTTTATCCATCATGGCCACAATTACCTTTAAGGCGCGATTTGCTTCCTCTCCATCGGTAATGACCGGACCTAACAGATGGGGAATTTGCTTATAAGGTGTAAACTCCACCTTTTTGGGATCTACTAATAGCAACTTGACCTCATCTGGTCTTGCACGCATTAATATAGAGGTAATGATAGAATTCACACATACACTTTTCCCGCTTCCGGTTGCTCCAGCAATTAACAAATGGGGCATCTTGTTGAGTTCTCCATATACACAGCTGCCCATGAGATCTTTTCCTAAGGCAAACAACATTTTTTTATCCTGGTACTTTTCCGGAACTGATTTCATCAATTCTTTCATGCTAACACTAGTTTTTTCCACATTGGGAATCTCGATGCCAACAGCACTTTTGCCAGGTATCGGTGCTTCAATTCGGATATCTTTTGCTGCTAGTGCCATTTTAATATCATATTGCAAATTGCTGATTTTATTGACACGCACGCCAAGATCCGGCTTTACTTCAAATTTAGTGACAGATGGTCCAATGTGCGTAGCCATTAAAGTAGCACGTACACCAAATTCATCTAAGATTTCAATCAACCGCTGGCCACTTTCATTTGCTGCCTTGATATTCGCAGTACTGCGGGCTTTTTTTCCTATATCATTTAACAAGGTCAGCTTAGGCAACTTATATTTTGACCAATCCTCTTTAAAACTACTTACGAATGTATCACTTTTTCCTATCGTTTCTTCAATGATTCGTTTATCTTCCTTTTGCTGTTGCACGGCTTTTGAAGCTGTACCAAAACCTATGACAACCTCATCCTCTTCCTCATGAGCATCCTGGCTTGACACAAGCGGTTCAAAAGCATCATTGCGACCATCCGTAATAATATCAAACTCATCATCCACATCTAAGAAAGACACCTGTCCTGGACGAACGCGTTCTTCCAAGTTGATCTTACCAAACATGCTTTCCTTAGCAGGTGTGGTATTTGCTTGTTCACTCGTCTTTTCGACCTTTTGTTCCTTTTTCAACGCTTTCTTATTTCGTCGCTGTTCACGTTTGGCTTGAGCATTTTCTTTCATTGAGGAAAAAGGCTTTTGGAATGCGGATGCCCCTTGCCGTAAATACGCAAATAAAGGCCCTGATATAAGCAAAATACAGCCTAAGACCACTAAAGCGATGATAATGATCTTAGTACCCGTATAATCCACCAAAAAAGTCGTGATGGACACAAGAAAAGCACCAATTAGTCCACCACCAATCTGTTCACCATGAAAAACTTGCGCACTGTTGCCAAGAAAATGGGATAGTATGTCCATCCCCGTTAGTTTTTCATCATTAGGCAAACTTGCCGCAATTAGCCATGCGCTCAGTAAAACGATGACCCCTGTTGTATATTTCAGAGGTACATCGCTAATATTTTTCTTAAGCATCCACATGAAGGAAAAAACAATGATAAGACCGTAAACGACACCATATAGATTTCCAGTCACATATTGGATAACACCTGTGATCAGATTGCCTAAAAAGCCAATTTCCAGACATCCGATAATGGATAAGGTAATGAGGACCAAAGCATAAATATAAACCAGAATTTCATTTTCAGCTGCCTGTTTTTTCTTTTGCGCTTTCTTTGTTTTCTTTTTTGCTGCCATACTGTCCTCCCTTCTCTACAAAATACTTATGAATTAATTTCCATAATGACCGGTAAGACCATCGGGCGTTTCCCGGTTTCCTTCATTAAATATTTACTGATCTTATCGCGCGCTTCTGCACGTACTGTCAAATTATCATAACGTTTTTCTTTTACTGCTTTTTCGATACAGTTTTCCATGATATTACCGACTTCTTTAATGATATATTCTGCATCCTTTAAATAAATCAGCCCTCTAGTCTGCACATCCGGACCATTGGATATTTCCTTCGTCTTATGATTAACACCAACACCGATGATCATCACCCCATCTGTCGATAGAACCTCACGATCCTTCAAGACAACACCTGTCACATCCCAATTTTCCTTACCGTCAATCATCGTATCTTCTAATTCCAGACGCTGTGCGACACTCTTTAAGATTTTATTTTCAAATAAGGCAATCTGTCCGTTTTCCAAAATCAGAATACGATCGGGTGAATACCCCATTTTCGTTGCTAAATTTGCATTTACATATAAATGACGATACTCGCCTTTGATCGGTATATAATATTTAGGTTGGAAGAGATACAGCATCATTTTCAGATCTTCACTGGATGGATGCATAGATAATACGGTTTTAGAATCCAGCGTATAAATCTTGCCGCCCTCTTTATAAATTTCGTTTTCCATATTGCTGGCATCTAATTCTGTACCACTGACAATTGGACTGGCTACAATAATCGTATCACTCGTACGGAAACTTACATGCGCATCTTCATGATTAGCGATATTTGTCATCGTACGGAACAGATTTTTACCATTGCCACTAATCAAAACGACAACATCTTCCATGTCATCACTAAAGTTCTTTTCATTGATTTCCATCTCTTTAGGAACGCGATAGTATTTCATCGTTTCTAAATGTTTTAACAGTTCACGAATTCCTTTATCATGAAAAAAGATCTTGCGATTAAACTTTTTCGCCAATTCAATAATTTCTATGATGCGGAATAAACTTTGGGAATAACAGGAAATCAAAATTCGTGTTCCTTCACTAGCTTCAAAAATCGGTTCAATCAAAGATGTAATGCGATGTTTAGGAGCCGTGTGTCCACTCTTATCAGCGCCCTGGGATTCACACAACAGACACAAAACACCTTTTTTTCCTATATCACTTAATTCGTTTAAATCACATAAATATTCTTTTTGAAGCATATCATAATCTACGATAAATTCTCCTGTATAGACGATATATCCCTGATCGGTACTGATCGCCAATCCAAAATTGTCAGGAAATGCATGTGTCATTGGGAATGTACGTATTTTGACACCGCCAATTGTCTGCTTACTGCAGCGTTTTAAACGATGAATCTTTGCATTCTTTATGCCTTCTTTTTTTAGCATCTCATGAATGATATTCGCAGTTAAAGCACCTGTATACACTGGCGCATTCACCTGTTTTAATAAATATGGCAAGGCTGCCACTACATCATCATGGGCATGGGTGATGAAGATCCCTTGAATACGTTCTTTGTTTTCGATCAGATAAGAGAAATCCGGAATGATGAATTCCACTCCTAACTGTCCTGTATCCGGATATTTTAATCCGGCTTCAATAATAAATATAGCTTCATTGACTTCAACGACAAGCATATTCTTGCCATCTTCATCAAGTCCACCAAGCGCAAAAATGCGTACTTGATCCATAAATCGTTACCTCCGTTTTCATATTGTTATTATGTTTTCTTATTGTTTCATTCTGAATGAACTCGAAATTCCATGATAAACTAATGATATTATACCACTAAACATCAAAAAAAAGACAAGGGAATTGCTTTTTATCGCAAAAACCATAAACGAAACCATAAAAAAAGTGATTGCTCACTTTTTATAGAATTTGTTCACCATCTAAAGAAAATGTCTTACATGCTGTGATTTTCACTTTTACGATATCCCCAGCAGTCACATGCTCACCAGTAAAATTTACAAGCTTATTGGTTTCTGTATAGCCACTCCATACATTCGCCTTTTTCTTGCTGGCGCCATCCACCAATACCTTGACTACTTTACCGAGATATGCCTCATTTTTAACGTGAGCATACTGATTCCAACAAGCATTAAGTTCCGCCAAGCGACGCTGTTTGACTTCCAAAGATACACTATCCGCCATACGTGCAGCCGGTGTTCCTTCTCGTGGAGAATAAATAAAGGTAAAAGCATTATCGAACTGACATTCTTTCACTAGATCTAACGTATGTTGGAACTGTCCTTCGCTTTCATTAGGAAAACCCACAATGATATCTGTAGAGATTGCACACTCTGGCATACGTTCTTTGATCTTATGGAATAAGGTGAGATATTGTGCGTTTGTATAACGACGCCCCATAATCTTCAGAATTTCATCATCACCACTTTGTACCGGCAGATGTATAAATGGCATAATATTGTCATAACGTGCAATCACATCAATCATCTCATCACTAAAATCCCATGGATGGCTTGTTGTAAAACGAATACGTTCTATGCCAATTTTCGCCGTTTCCTCCAACAATTTCGCAAAACCACCTTCGATATGCAAATCTTTTCCATAAGAATTAACATTCTGCCCCAGCAAGGTAATTTCTTTATAGCCATCTTGTTTTAACTGACGTATTTCTTGCAATACATCTTCCATAGCTCGGGAACGTTCTTTTCCTCTAGTATAAGGGACGATGCAATATGTACAAAATTTATCACATCCATACATAATATTGACCCAAGCCTTATGTTTGCCAAAACGTCTTACCGGAAGATTTTCAATGACATCGCCTTCTTTTGACAACACCTCGACACTACGCTTATGCCCAACCATCACCTCATACAAAAGTTCTGGTAAACGATGAAGGTTATGTGTTCCAAAAATAAGATTGACATGGCGATATTTTTCTAATAACACTTGTACGACATCTTCTTCTTGTGCCATACAACCACACAAACCAAAAATCAAATCTGGATTGCTTCGTTTCAAACGCTTTAAAGAACCGATCTCGCCCAACACCTTATCCTCAGCATTTTTACGAATAGCACATGTGTTTAACAAAATCAAATCAGCCTGTTCAGGGTGTTCTACCGGTGTAAACATCAATTCTTCTAAAATACCTGCCAAGGTTTCAGAATCGCGTTCATTCGCCTGACATCCATAAGTTCTTAGATAGTATTTCTTTCCCTGTCCCAGTGTTCTAACTTCACTAGGTATTTGAAACAAGCTTTTTTCAATCGTGACTTCTTTCTGTGTACGTTTTTGGGCCTCATGCAAATTAGGCAACGCCCATCCTGGCTGTGTTTTCATTTACTTCCCTGCTTTCTTTTTTCTAATATAATAAACATCCTAAGTGGATGATCTTGACTTAAAAAAACCAAGCATTTCTACTTGGTTTACTGAGAGATTGCTTCTACTGGACAAGCGGAAATACAAGATCCGCAGTCAATACAAGTTCCTTCATCGCATTCTGATTTAGAATCAGCGTTCATGGATAAAGCTCCAACTGGGCAAACTCCTACACAAGCACCACAACCGATGCAAGTATCAGCATTTACATTTACTGGCATTCTTTATTCCTCCTTTACAACCATTCCTATTATACCAATATCTCCAAGGACATGCAAGCATTTAAAGCCAAAAATACTTTTGTGAAGACGCACTTGTTACGTCTTTCACAAAACTATGAACAACCCTTTGAGAAATCTTTTCTTGTACATATCCGATCATCATAAAGTTTCCCCTAAATAAGGCTTTAAACATTTACCTGTTAGAAAGATGAAAGCAATCAAAGTTAAAAAAAGGAAGAACATTCAATGGTTTTCCATTGTCTTTCTTCCTATTTTAAGCAATTAACATTCAACATGTTCTGGACGTATTTGAATGCGTTCGATACCTATTGCACGATTCGTTGTATCATCGATATCCACTAAAGCACCACAGAAAATCCCTTCACCTTCAGCAATTTTGAATTTGGTCTTCTCTTGTGTTGTAAAACGCGTTACTATTTCATTCACATCACGTCCTAAAACACTGGTATACGCACCGCACATCCCCAAATCCGTAATAGCCGCACACCCATACACGATTCGTTCATCTGCAGTTTGTACGTGCGTATGTGTGCCAACTACAGCGCTTAAGCGATCCGCAAAGCAATACGTAAAAGCGATTTTCTCGCTCGTTGCCTCAGCATGAAGATCAACCAGATAAATGTCTGCTTCCACTTCTTGAAGAATATCTTCCATGCAATAAAACGGCGAATCTATTACATTATTCATCCAAACTTCACCACTTAAATTCGTGATGGCAACCCGTTTCCCCTGTACCTTAATCACAACGGTATGTTCCCCATATTCTAAAGGTTCCATATTGGCAGGGCGTACCATACGCTCAGCTTCATCAATAAACTGATAAATATCATTTTTAGAAAATGTATGGTTTCCCATGGTGATGACATCAATCCCACAGGCCAGCAGTTGGTTATAAATGCGGCGGGTAATACCTTTCCCATGAGCAGCATTTTCACCATTTGCAATTACCAAGTCGATGGCATACTGCTGTTTCAAAAGAGGAAGCTGCCGGCTAACAGTTTCCCTTCCGGCAGCTCCTACGATATCTCCTATAAATAAGACTTTCATATTTTTTATTTAGCCAGCTCACAAGATCTTGTTTCACGAATGACCGTAACCTTGATCTGTCCTGGATATGTCAGTTCCGCCTCAATCTTGTCCTTGATGTCACGGGCAAGTTTATGACAAGCCAAATCATCCACCTTATCCGGTACGACCATGACACGAACTTCACGTCCTGCCTGGATCGCATAAGAACTATCCACACCATCAAATGATTTTGTAATCTTTTCAAGCTCTTCCAGACGGTTGATATAATTCTGTAACGCTTCATAGCGAGCACCTGGACGCGCTGCACTAATCGTATCAGCAGCTATAACCAAATTGCTTATGAGAAATTTCGGTTCAACTTCTCCATGATGTGACTGAATCGCATTCAATACCACATCGCGTTCACCATGTTTCTTACAGAATTTGTAGCCTAATTCAATATGACTACCCTCAACCTCAAAATCCATAGCCTTTCCTATATCATGAAGCAAGCCTGCTCGTTTAGCCAGCTGCTGATTTAAACCAAGTTCAGCTGCCATCATACCGGCCAGATGAGCAACTTCCATACTATGTTGTAATGCATTTTGTCCATAAGAATAACGGTACTTTAAACGACCAATCATCTTAATGATTTCACGGTCAATACGACCGATACCCAATTTAAAGACGGTATCTTCACCAGTCTTCATGATGTTGGTATCCATTTCTTTCTTGATTTTATTGACAACTTCTTCAATACGGCCCGGCTGAATGCGGCCATCTTTGATTAAATGTTCCAATGCCAATCTTGCAACTTCGCGGCGAATTGGATCAAAACAAGAAACAGTAATCGTCTCTGGCGTATCATCAATAATCAAATCAACACCAGTCGCCTGTTCAATGGCTTTGATATTACGCCCTTCGCGTCCGATGATTCTACCTTTCATTTCTTCACTTGGTAAAGCAACAACGGAAACGGTGCGATCAACGGCCTCATCCTGCGATAAGCGCTGAATGCTTTGTGCAACGATATTGCGCGCCTTTTCATCTGCAGTTGCTTTGGCCTCTTCTTCTTTTTCTTTGATGTAGGCAACCAACTCTTTTTCCATACGTTTTTCGGTGATTGCAAATAATTCTTCTTTTGCCTCACTGGTAGACATGGCCGCTACACGTTCCAATTCCTCTACCTGTACATCAATCTTTGCCTGTAACTCTTTGTCTTTTTTATCTAGCATTGCCATTTTGTCAGCTAATTGAGCACTTTTCAGATCAATCTGTTTTTCTTTGCTTGTCAATGTTTCATCGCGGAAATTCAGATTGTCTTCTCTGCGCAGGAGTTTATTTTCCATATCGGTAACCTCCTGCTTGCGTTCTTTTATCTCTTTTTCTGCCGCAAGTTTCAATTCATGCGCTTGTGTACGACCATCCAATACTGCCTGCTTGACGGTTGCGTCGGCTTTTGCTTCCGCTTCCTTCAGCAGCAGGTTGGCCTTTTGCTGATCTTTATTTAAACCTGCCTTAGATACCACTATCATAACGATAATTCCAACGGCAAGACCTATCAACGCAGACAAAAAGATGAGCAGTGCATTATTTTCCATAACACTATTCCTCCATTCGTCATGTAATGAGAATTTTATTCTCTAACATATATTGTACATAAATTTCACATTTTTCTCAACTAAAAACCGCAGTTTTTGGAAAATTAGAATCAAAAATTGAAAGCCGTTCCATCAAAAAGTAAAAGAAGGGCAATCCTGTCCTTCTTTTTTGATAGGTAAACTAAACGATCCTTAAAGCTTTTTAAGCTTTTTCAGCTGCTGTTTTCTCCATGAGCTTTGTTTTTAACTCTTCTAACAGTTCTGGATTAGACTTGATCGTATTTTTTGCAGCTTCTTTCCCCTGGCCGATTTTCTCACCATTGTAAGAAAACCAAGCACCACTTTTCATAACAATATCATGATCCACACATAAATCTAATAACTCCGCGATATAAGAGATGCCTTCGCCATACATGATTTCAATAGCAGCCGTTTTAAAAGGTGGCGCTACCTTATTTTTCACAATTTTTACATTTACTTTATTTCCAATAATTTCAGTTCCATTTTTAATTGCCTCACTGCGTCGAATATCCAAACGCACACTGGAATAAAATTTTAAAGCACGACCACCAGGTGTGGTTTCAGGATTGCCATAAACAACTCCAACTTTTTCGCGCAGTTGATTAATGAAAATTGCCGTACATTCGCTGCGATTCATGACACCACTTAATTTACGCATCGCTTTTGACATCAAACGAGCCTGTAATCCTACTTGTGAATCACCCATCTCACCATCCAATTCAGCCTGTGGTACCAAGGCGGCAACCGAATCCACGACAACCAAATCAATAGCACCGCTTTTTACTAACATTTCGGTAATATCCAGCGCCTGTTCTCCACTATCTGGCTGTGATAAGATCAACTCATCAATATTGACCCCAAGTTTTTGCGCATATACAGGATCAATCGCATTTTCTGCATCAATAAAGGCAGCACGCCCGCCTTTTTTCTGTACTTCAGCAATCGCGTGCAATGCCAATGTCGTTTTACCACTTGATTCCGGACCGTAGATTTCAATGATACGACCTTTGGGATATCCACCAATACCTAAAGCCTCATCTATTTTGATGGAACCACTGCTGATAGCATCAATTTCTACCGCAGCACGATCTCCTAATTTCATGATGCTGCCTTTTCCATATTGCTTTTCTATGGCCTTAATTGCATCACTTAATAAGGTATCTTTTTTATCTTCTGCTTTTGTCTCTGTTTTCTTATCTTTCTTTTCACTCATGCTACTTTTCCCTTTCTCATTCACTGAGGAATGCGACTGCTTTTTCCATCATAAATTGTACAGCATACGCCCGCAATTCATTGCGTGTCAATTTAGAATGTAATGCAAATACTTGTACATGTTGGATATCTGCTATTGCACAATACACTAAACCTGCCGGTTTGCCTTCCCAGGCATCCGGTCCGGCATTTCCCGTAAAGGAGATACATAGATCAACATCCAATACAGCACGTGCGCTTCGCGCCATTGCAATTGCACATTCTTCACTGACAACACCATATGTTTCGATGATTTTTGCATCAACATGTGCCAATGCTATTTTTTCTTGTGTGGCATATGTGACTAATCCACCTTTTAAAACGGCACTTGCTCCTGCAACATCTGCTATTGCTGCACAAAAGGCACCCGCTGTAAAACTTTCACAGCTGCCAATTGTCAGTTTTTTTTCTTTCAGCAAAGCCACGAAAGATGCTGCTGTTGTTACCTGTTCCATCTACATCGTCTCCATGACAACATCTTTCAACTTCATAAAATAAACAATTCCACTATACACGGAAGCTATTGTTGCTCCCCAAATAAAAATTTGATCCATCGGAATACCTAAATAAGCAAATGGTAAATCATACAGCATGACAAAAATAATAGCAAACATTTGCAGTACCGTTTTAATTTTCCCTGGCATGCCCGCTGCCACCACTTTGCCTTTTGCACTTGCTGACATTCGCAAGCCATCCACGATCGTATCACGCCAAATCATAATGATCACCGCGATGATTGGCACTCTATTGCCAACAGCAAATAAAATCAGCATCGTATTTACTAAAAGCTTATCAGCAATCGGATCAACAAATTTACCAAAAGAGGTAACCAGATTTCGTTTGCGTGCAATATTTCCATCCAAAAAATCAGTAAAAGAAGCAATCGCAAATAAAATCAGCACCACGATATCGCTCCATTGCACTGTCACCATAGCATCCTGTACATTCACTTGGAATGCCATACCCAAATCACAAAACAAATATAGAATAGCGATGATTGGTACTAAAACGACACGAAACAAAGATAATTTATTTGGCAGATTCATTTACTTCACCTACCGTAAACGTCAACGTATTGCTAGGACAATATCCAGGATATGTGCTTGGATTTATACTGCTATCCGTCTTTACGACCTTTCCATTAATTTTTATATCAGTTTGCACCATACAACCGATATAGATAGAAATCTTCGTGCCTTTTTTCACTTCAATTTCACTTGTAGCTGTCTGCCCCACATTAAATATCTTATTTTCACGAATATCTTTTTCATCAACCGTAACACTATAACCAGAATTGCTGCCGTTAAATTTCGTTTCCACTTTTAATTTCTCGCCTTCTTTGACATTGTTGATTGTATAATCGGTCACATCATTTTTGACGATTTCTAATTCTTTGACTTCTTCTTTCTGTTCTTCTTTTAGTTTCTCGTCATCGCTAGGATAGGCTTCTTTATCATTTTCACCGGCAATTGGCATATTGTTTGTCGGTTTGTTATCCTTGCCACTATCTGTCTGCATGAAAATCACAAAAGCAAACATCAATACGATGACCACAACACCAATAATTGCCACAAGCGAAATTAAAGAAACATCTGGTTTCGCTCTTCTGCGCTTTTGGCGTGGCATTTTCACATCTGCGGTCTGCACTTTCGTAAGCTTCTCACTCTTAGCGATATTATGTTCAATTTCTTCATGAGAAAGCTGTGCGCTTTGTACAGATGTCATGGTATAATCGTCAATGCTTTCACGCAATTCATCTTTCATATCTTCAAAATCAATACCGACCGCATCACAATACGATTTCACAAAAAAGCGTAAATAACTCAGGTCCTCATGAAAAAAAGAAATATCTCCTTCTTCTAAGGCTTTGATGTGCTTTGTTGTAAGTCTGGTTTTTTCACTTATATCTTCGACACTCATACCGAGTTCGATACGTTTTTCCTTTAACATGTTTCCTATTTTTTCCATTTGCACACCTCTTTTATAGTACCTGAACGACATTCTTCGATATCTTCAGTATGTCCCGTTTTTATAGTCCTTATTATTATAACAAGCAAAAACTAAATTGTAAAATTATTATGAACATTTTTGAAAATCTCACAGCATTTCCACAATTTCGCGTCATTTTTACATTGAAAAAGCAGGATTACTCCTGCTCTACGGTTTCATTGCATAAGCCATGTTCTGTACTCCAATGGAGTGGCAGTCATTTATCTGCGTTTTTTCAAACGCCCCACCGGATGATTTCACTTCACCTCCAGCAGGTTCCCCTACCAAATTTGGGTTTCTCGCTTGCGGGGTTTACCCGTTCCATCTTTTATGTTTCCATAAAAGCTCGTCTCTGTGGCACTTTTAAAGAAGTACACCATAGTTTCCCTTAGGTTTCCTTCAGCCGTCAGTAATTACACTGCCTGGATTTATTGTTTCATCCAGCACAAACACTACGATCATCACAGATCGTGCGAGCATGGACTTTCCTCTAGTCAAATGACCAGCGACTGCCGCAACGCTGCCGATTATTCTTTTTCTTTCCGAAATACCGCATTTTCTAAACGTGTTAATCGTTTCAGAATATCGATGTTATCTCCGCTCAGTTCAGCTTTTATAGCTTCCACTTCCTGTTTTCCTTCTAATTCTACGATTTTCGCTTTTAGGGTGGCGATATGACGTTCATACTCTTGAAGATGATTGCCAAGATTTTCAATCATGTGGTCATATTCTTGATAGTCATGAATCACAAGATCTAAAAATTCATCGACCTCACGAGAAGAATATCCTTTAAAATCCACATTGAACTGTTTGTTTAATACATCTTCCACACTCAGTTTAAACCTTTTTTCCATTGCACTCACCTTCCTGTTATAGTTTCTCAAAAAACCATTAAAATTGCAAGATATTTTTTTGCTTTCCTATCCTTTGCAGTATCTTTTTCATAAGATATCCTTATTATATTATGAGTAAGATGATCGATTTTTTGGTAGTACTTCTAAAGTTATTGCAGTAAAATATATAAAAATTTTTATTAGAAAGCTTTAAATCGACGACCTTTTCTGCTTAATAAAAAACCTGCTCAAATGTTAAGAAAACTTTCAGAATCGTGTATTCTCAGCACAATATTCATCAAATTCATGCTTTTTATCATTAGAATACCATGAATTCTTACGGTTATTTATCGCAATCATGAAAACCTTATGATATAATATAAACTGGTGATACATGTGATAGGATACCCCAATAAAAAAAACAAGGTGAGTCAAACAGCTGTGGATAATCATATGGGTCGTGGAATGTCATTAGAGGAAGACATCAATGACAGCAACGCCTATTATCGTGCATGTGATCGCGCCTTGATTCATAAGAAGCCAACACCGATTCAGGTGGTTAAGGTCGATTATCCTGCCCGCTGTGCCGCCAAAATAACAGAGGCCTATTATAAGACCCCTAGCACGACTGATTATAATGGCGTGTATCGGGGAAAAGCAATTGACTTTGAAGCGAAAGAAACCAAATCAAAAACATCCTTTCCCTTTAAAAGCATACATCCCCATCAGATTCATCATCTGAAAAAGGTCTTATTTCATGGAGGTATTGGATTCTTCATCATCCGATTCACTTTTTATGATGAGACTTATCTGATTGACGCTGGCGTAATAATCGAACGCTATGAAAATAGTGAACGTAAGTCCATTCCTTATGAACAAGTAAAACAGCTCGGTTCTTATATCAAGGAAGGATTATCCCCACGGCTGCGTTATTTAGATAATGTAGATGCCTTATATTTCAAGGAGGAAAACTCGTATGGCAAATGATACTACGAAAAAAAATTCCAATCCAACAGGAAAGAAAAAGAAAGCTACCGTTCGTAACGTCGTGAATGGTATCATCATCGTCTTCTTATGTTGTGTATTATTAGGAGGCGTGACCGGATTCTTCCTGCTAAGCCAAATCATTGGTAAGGTCAGTGAAGATGAGCGAAAATTGGAAGAAAAAATCATTAATGTAGAGCCAAGCACATTATACAGTGCTGATGGCAAAGTCATTTATGAGCTCGGTGCAGAAAGCCGTGAAATTGTTGAATATGAACAAATTCCACAAGTTACCATTGATGCCTTTTTGGCTATTGAGGATTCCCGTTATTTTAAACATAACGGTTTTGATCTTCCTCGCTTTATTTCCAGTGCGTTCAACAATTTACGTTCCGGATCCTTGGCACAGGGTGGTTCTACCTTGACCATGCAGACGATTGATAACTTTATTAATAAGCCTAAGGAAGAAAAGGCAGATAGTGAAGGCATTAAGCTAACACAAAAAGATAAAATTGAAATGAAGATTCAGGAAATTTATTTAAGTCTTCGCCTTGATTCTAAAATGAGCAAGGAAGAAATCTTAACAAACTATTTGAATAAAATTAACTTTGGTGCTAGCGCCCGCGGTATTCAAAAAGGAGCGCAATATTATTTTGGCAAAAACGTAGAGCAGCTGAATCTGAGCGAAAGTGCCTTTTTAGCCGGCGTGGTCAATGCACCTGCATTGTATAACCCATATCAAGGCTATGATTCCAAAACGAAACAAAACTATTATGCTTATGCTACCAAACGCCGCAACGAAACCCTTTCCTTAATGTTGAGTCATGGCTATATCAGTGAAAGCGAATATAAATTAGCTAAAGCAACAAAACTGGCATTCCAATTAAAAGGAGAATCAAAGGCCAAGGATAATCCTTACCTCGCATACGCGCAAGCTGCGATTACAGAGGCTAGAGAGCTGACAGGTGAAGACCCAGCAACAACACCAATGAAAATTTATACTGCTCTGGACACTTCCACCCAAGATCGTCTCAATGATATTCAGGAAAAGAAAGTTATCGGTATGCCGGAAAATAAATATTTCCAAATAGCTGCAAGCGTTATCGATAATCGTAAAGGTACGATCATTGCTATTGGTACTGGCTTTGATGATCCTACTTCCAGTACGTATAAAGATCGTGCGACAAAAGAAAAGCATCAGCCAGGATCAACATCAAAACCATTATTGGCATACGCACAGGCTTTTGATCAAATCGGCTGGGCGACATCACGAATCGTAGAAGATAAACCTATCCAAATTTATGGAGATACAAAGAGTAATTACGATAACAAATATCATGGAAAAGTTTCATTAGAACGTGCGTTAGCGCAATCCTTAAACATCCCTGCTCTGGAAGCTATGCAAGCCGTGACAAATGCGGTTGGCAACGATTATATGCGAGAGTATATGAAAAAACTAGGTTTTGATGATAAGGTTGCTGAAAAATTCGATTTACTGTATGCCATTGGTGGTGCTAATTTTGAAGCAACCCCTACTCAAATGGCAGCCGCATTTGCTACCTTAGCAAACGGTGGAAAATATATAGAACCGCATATGATCACAAAGGTTGTATATAAAGATGGCAGTAAAACTTATGAGAACAACGCTAAGACGACACAGGCTATGTCCCCGCAGGCTGCTTATATGACAAGTGATTTGTTAAACAAAGCTATCACAGGCAAATATAGCGGATATAACTATATGAGCCAAGCCTTCAATGGTGCTGGATATCCGGTTTATGGAAAAACCGGAACTTCTGACTGGGATGATTATGCTGATGAAGTCGGTGGTAATGCCCATGACGGTTGGATGGTCAATTACACAAGCGATTATACGATTGCTTCATGGAACGGCTTCGATTCACGTGTCAACGGCTACACCTATTTATCCGAAGCTGTACAAAATATGAATATACCTGGTAAGATCAATCGTTATATTTTAGATTCCTTAAGTTCCAATGCGACAAGGATTCAAAATCCCGGTGGTATCAGCTCTTATGGTGGAGGTCTCATCAAAACAGAGTTCCTAAAGGATGCTGCAAAAAACAATCCTGAAACCGTAGCCAATGTGAAAAAAGCTAGTGATGCATTAAAATCACCTATCAGTGATGCTAGTAAATATAAACAAAGCGATTATACACCGGAAACATGGGCTGCATTGCAAGAAGCTCTAAAACAAGCAAATGCGTTGTTAAATAAAGAAGACGTCACAGAAGACGAAGTAAATAGAGCAAAACAAGCCTTAGAAAATGCAATACGTGGCTTGAAAGAAAAAGAAGTTGCCGTAACAACAACTTCCCTAACATCTGCTATTCAAAATGCTGCTGCATATACCGATACTACAAAATATCAAAGTGCTTATGTGCAAGCATTAAATAGTCGAATCAATGCAGCAAATGCTTTATTAACATCAAGCGGTGTGACACAGGCAGAAATCAATCAAGCCGTTCAAGATATCCAAGCTGCTATTGAAGCTTGTAAAGCTCATCCAGTACAAGAAGTAACGCCGCCTAATAATAACAATCAAAAGCCAAATGATAATACCAATAATAATGCTAATACGGATAAAAATGATAACACCAATAAAGGTGATACTGCGAGTGGAACTGGCAATAAAGAAAATGGCAGGCCAACTAGCAATACATTTGGTGATTAGCATATTACACAGAAGAGATTCTTTGCTTGAAGAATCTCTTTTATTATCGTCTATTAATTAATACGCACATCAAAAGGCTTTCTTATTTGACAGAATTCTGATATCTATCCGTTTTTACTATGACCTTTTCTTATGTCAACCACGCTTTACTATCGTCTCTTCTATAATAAGAAAAAGTATATTATAAAAAAACAGTCAGCTTTTTTTCTGACTGCGATATGCTTCCAACTTGTCTTTTTTGCAAAACGAGGCAAAGGGACATTGATCACACTGAGGATTTCTTGCAGTGCATTGGTATCGACCAAAGAAGATAAATAAATGATGTGCACGATTCCATCGCTCTCTTTTGATTTTACGTTTTAATTTTTGTTCTACTACTTCAACACTATCCCCTACTTTCGCCAGCCCTAATCGCTTAGCGATACGTTCTACATGTGTATCCACTGCAATTGCTGGAATATCAAAACAAACACTGCGTACTACATTTGCTGTTTTACGACCTACTCCGGCTAAAGAAGTCAACTCCTTCATGCTCTGTGGTACTTGTCCGTCAAAATGTTCTACCAAAGAAGCACTTAAAGCCTGAATAGAGCGTGCTTTATTGCGATATAATCCAATGCGGCGAATTTTAGCTTCGACTTCTTTACTATTTGCCGAAGCTAATGCTTTCGGAGTTGGAAATGCCTCAAATAAAGCAGGCGTTATCTTATTAACCGCAGCATCTGTAGTTTGCGCAGATAAAACTACGGCTACTAATAATTCAAAGGGATTTTGATGCACCAATTCACAATGTGCATTAGGAAAACGTAATTCTAATATATCTAAAATTTCATCTGTTGTCATTATCGTTTCCCCTCCTCATAATCTTCCGGACGCAATCCACGCTTTTTCCACTCTACCAAAATACGCTCGATATAATCAAAACTCAGATGCTCATAAGTCAACGCTTCTCGTAAGGCATAACCAATTAATTTCTGCTCATATACATTTAACCAATCTGCCAGCCGTTGCAATTCCATATGTGATAATGGTCGAGCAAACTCTGTTTCAAATAGATCAAATAAAGAAGCATCAAAATTCATCGTTTTTTCCTTAGCGCCGGCAAAAACACCATCAATTTCAAATAAAATCTTCCCATTTTGAAATGTCAGCTGCACATATCCTTTTGCACTAAGCTGGGATAATAAATCATCAATTTCGCCACTATCCTTTTTCATCTTTTTTGCCAAAATACCGTGAGTGACCGGAATTTGGTGTTGATTTAAAAAATCAATTAACATGATCAATAAGGTCTCATCGCTAGTCATCGTTAATTCATCTAAATGATCTAGCATGTAATCACGGCGGTTGATAAACTTTTCTTTCCACCAATCCATAACTGTATGCTATTCTCCTTTCTTCAGATAATAGACTTCATCTAATGTATCATAATCCAATAATACTTCACCTTTATCAAAATTCACTACATAAACAGGATTTTTATACCCATAGCCAAGTGATACCTTACTAACCTTACCTTGATAGTTTTTTTCTATAAGAGCGTTTACAGCCGCCTTTTGATAACTTGTTTTCTTGCGACTGGCAATGGCTTTACCTTTTTCATTAAACCAGACATACATATCGCTATCTTCTCCTATGTAGACAACATAATGAAAGACATGGCGCTGTACATCCTCTATTCGCGCATAAGATTCTTTGATTTTGGCAATCTGATGATCTACCTTATCTTCAAATTTACGCGCAGGCCCACTAATAAAAATAGCGATTTCGATAAAAATGACAATCAATGCCATAAACAGCAGTCCACATGTAACAGCTACTGATTTTCCATTTATTTTCATAGCGACCTCCTAACGTACCTCATTATACATGATTTTTTTGCATTTGTCTTTCTTTATACGCAAGAAATACCTTGCTTGAGCAGCACTTCTTAACAAAGCGATGCCCCTTTCTATAAAAAAACATCCTTGATTGGATGTCTATTACATAAATTCCATGAATTCTTGACATAAGGTGGCACTGCGTTTTGCAGCATGTTCTGCGTATGTTAAGAAATCCATTTGTGAATCTTCTTTATGTGCTACATCGCTTAAAGAGCGCAAGACAACAAAAGGTACGTGATAATGAGAACATACTTGGGCAATCGCTCCGGCTTCCATTTCTGCACAGATGGCATCCGGAAATAAAGTTTCTATACGTTCACGTTTTTCATCTTCAGCAATAAATTGATCTCCACTGGCCACTAAGCCACGAAACACACGTACTCCCATAGATGTTAACACCTGATCACATACATCGATTAATTTCGCATCAGCATCATAATACAACCCTAATCCATCATTTCCATCAATGATGCTAGTATCAAAATCGTGTTGTACGACGCGTGTCGACAAGACAGCATCCAACACCTGCTGTTCCTTTTTTAAGCCACCTGCCGTACCAATATTTATCACTGCCGTAATAACAAAATTTTCAAACAGAATCGTTGTCGCCATCGCGGCATTCCCCTTGCCAACGCCACTCTTCATTACAATGACATTTTTCCCTTTGATACTGCCTTTTACCATTGCAATACCGGATACCTTATATTCTTCCTTATTTGTCAATAAAGATGTTATAGCATCCATCTCTTTCTCCATTGCTGCGATAATACCAATCATGTTATTCCCTCCCTTTATGATTTCCTTTTACAAATATAAAACAATTTTTCACCTTCTTGGATACCATCAAATGTAAAATCAGTAATGATTTTTACATCAAAATCAAGAGCTTCTAGCTGTTCTTTCACCCACATAGGATCATAAACACGCTGGATATGTTGTTCCAGACTTACCCTGCCAGCTTCATCATAAAAAGCAAAATTCTGATAGATACAGTCTTCGATTGTCTGAATCGTCCATTGATATTCATGATGATCAATTCTTCCAGCTTCATTATATTCTTCCGCAAACTCTAACAATCGATCCATTGAATGCATATCCATAATAAAGACACCATCTTTCGTTAAATGCGATTTAACTTGAGTGAACAATTTTTGCACTTGTTCTTTTTTTAATAAATAATTAAAAGAATCGCATAAACATAAAATACCATCATAACTTACATCAACCTGAAAATCACACATATCCATCACTTTCCAGTCTACTAGATCATGATCTTTTTTCTTTTTGGCTGCCTGCAGCATCTCTGCGCTGATATCCGTTCCAGTAACATGGTAACCATCCTTCGCAAGTGCTATCGTAATTTCTCCACTGCCGCAAGCGAGTTCTAGCACTTCCTTACCGTTTACATATTCTTCGATTAACGATACCCATGCTTGCGTAGCTTCTTCATCTTTAACTAAAGCATCATAAAATTGTGCCAATGTTCCATACATCATAAGGAAAAGTCCTCACTAGGCAAATCCGCATATAATTTTTCTAACTGAAAGTGCGCTCTTTCTTCTGTTTGAAATACATGTACGACAATACTGTCTAAATCAACCAACACCCAACTGGAATCCTTATCGCCTTCCATGCTGCGTACAGTATAACCATGTTCCTTTACACGATCTGCCACATTATCTGCAATCGCATAAACCTGGCGTAAACTTGGAGCACTGCAAATCACCACATAATCAATGAACGGGTTTAATGTATGATATTCAAATATAACAGGGTGTTCTCCCTTTTTTTCATCTATGGCTTTTTGTACGACTTTTATTAATTCCTTCATGAAATTACTCCTTTTTTTCGCAAATATTCCTGCTGTTCCTGTTTTACTCTTGCCAATCCCAATGACAAGCTTTTTTCACACAATAACAGTTGTTCACTGGAATCATAGCCTCGCGCTGGATCCAGCTTATCTGCCACATATAAAATAATTGCATATGGCGAAGCGCCATCTCCTAAGACATGATGATAAATAGCAGAGATGATACGTTTATCCTCCATATATAAAAAGCGTTTTGTATAATCAGCGCCAATATAGCCATGCCAAATCGCACTATTTTCTTGCAAATGAGATGGCATATGATGAATCATCCAGATCTTTGCCTTTTCAAAAGGCATTTGTTTACAAATATCGTGTGCAATACCCATACACCATGCGACATGTTCGTCTAAGTGATGTGCATGTGCTAGTCTGACACAAACTTCAGCGACCGATACCGAATGCTGGAAACGCTTTTCCGACATACTTGCTTTCACCCAATTTATTACATATAGCCCATTGCTTCCGATATAACGCCTTACTGTCTTAGGTAAAGCCCATTTCTTTTCACCATTTCTAATTTCTGTACTAGAAACCGAAATCAGTTGCATTGGAACACGTTTCATCCCCGTCGGCAACTGACCGTCTTCATGACGTGAAAACACATAAAAGCATGCTTCTTGTTTCAATTGCGCACTATCTTTCCATTTATCAAATTGCGCTGCCTGATCATCACCAATCAAAAAAGAAAAAGTGTCATGAGGAAAACGTTTTTTTAGTTCCTTTATCGTACGTATCGTATAGGAAACACCATCTAGCTCTCCTTCTAATGTACAAAGTTTCATTTTACGATATGGAGCTATCGCCAACTTCACCATGGCACATCGATGATGGAAAGCTACTTGTTGTCCCTTTTTTAATGGCGCATCTTTACAAGGTAAAAACCAAACCTCATCAATTGGAAGTTTTGCTAAAGCGGTTTTCGCAATTCGCAAATGGCCCTCGTGTATCGGATCAAAACTTCCTCCCAGCAAAGCAATACGCATATTATAACCCCAGCTTATTCTCTTTGCTGCGTCGATAGAAAATAACAGTACGTCCTATCGTTTGTACAACTTCACTACGCGTTCCCCCGGCAATATCTAAAGCTGCCTCTTGTACGGAAAGAGGACATGTTTTTAATAATGAAACTTTTACCAATTCATGGGCTTCTAAAGAATCGGAAATTGTTTTAATCATATTGAGCGTCACTCCATCTTTTCCTATCTGAAATAACGCCTTTCTCGTTTGCGCAATTGAGCGCAGTGTTTTTTTATCTTTACTTGTTAACATTATATCATCGCCTTTCTAAATGTTACATTTGCATATTTACTAACATATACACGAATCGTTTTCACATCTCCACTTACACAAAACCAGCCTAAGCCATGAATCACTACATCAACTTTTTCACCTTTTGGATGCATTTCAAACATCTGCATCTCCTTTATGCTCTCATCAATGGCAGGCGCCAATAATTCACCGAGATGTTGTTGCCATAACTGATCAGCCTTTTCCTGTTTGCTGCGATGTAAAGGAAGATCAGGCGCAAAGTATGCTACACAGCTCACCTTGTGACCACCTAGCAAATCCAAGCGTACAAAACCTGCTAAGGATATAGTCTGGTCTTGATACAATTGATATCCTCTCGGTTTTAATGGTTTTAGTGGAATCATTGTCTTCAATAGCTTATCATCTACATGTGTCAATAAAGAATCCATTCTTGTTAATCCCGGAGTATCATATAAGGTATAGCCATCCATGTTGATTTCATTAAAATCCAAGGTTGTACCCGGATGACGAGAAGTCGTCAGATCCCCTTTCTCACATAAGGCATTTAACATTGTACTTTTTCCTGCATTTGCCATTCCCATCACCACAACATCACGTTCATTGCGATAATGTTCAATGGCATATGCAATCTCATCAATGGAATTATTTTCATCACGTCTTGGATGTTTCATCAAATCTCCGCAAATGACAATTCCCTTAACCTGAATAGAAAGTTCTTTTAAACGCTGTAACAAAAAATCGCCTAATTTTTGATCCGACATGGTTGCCGGCAGCAGATCTCTTTTAGTTGCCACCATTAAGATGTCTTTATGCAGCAGATGTCGATTTAACCCACTGACCATATTTGCCTCAAAATCAAACAGATCAACGACCCAAACAACAAGTGCATCCATCATCGCTATACGTGCCAGCACCTCATCCGAATTAATTCCTTGTTTCATAGAGATGACAACATCATCGTAATGACGAATACGAAAACACCTTTGACAATAGTCTGCCTCTGGTTTTGGTGTATAACCAAGTTTTGTTTTATCTTCACTTTGCATAACAACGCCACAGCCTTTACAAATCTTACTCATCATATTCTCCTTTCACCAGTTTTCCTGTTACTTTCAATAAGGAAAACACAATATTTTCAAACACGCGATTCACCTTAGTGAAAGAAAGATCACGTTCAACGACTTGTGCCGTCAAAATCGTATAAAACCGCATAACATTGGCACCTAAGATATCCGTCATCAGCTGATCACCTAAAACTGCCACCACATCTCGCTTCACATGAAAATCTTTTAACATTTTTCGGTAGGTTTTAGGCAACGGCTTCATAGCAAATGGATAAAAAGGAATATTTAATCCTTTCGCAAAGGTGGCAACACGTTCTTCTACATTATTGGATATAAAAACAATTTGAATACCTGCATCCTGAATGGATTTCAAAAAAGCGATTGCTTCATCATCCGGTACAGCTACATCATGAGGGACAAGTGTATTATCAATATCGCAAATCAACAGCTGAATGCCTTGCTCTTTTAAAAACGCAGGTCGCAGTGCCGTATAACGATGGATATAATAATTCGGGGTAAACAGTTTCAGCATTCCATGCACTCCTTTGAATTCACAGTATATATCTTACCATATTTCCTTGTTGTCTGGGTAGAAAAAACATGTAAAAATCAATGCAAATGGCTTTTTTACCATATTATGAATGGCTATCTGCCGATTTCCAAATACAGTTATTCATGATGTGAAGAAAAAGGAGTTGCACTTTCATCACAATCTTTTATCCGTTTATTTTCTTTTCTTTTTCAAAAAAGAGTGTTACACTCTATACATACCAAACGTATGTATGTTAGTGAGGTGTGGTTATGGCTAGAAATAAACATCCAGAACAAACCGTTCAAAAAATTCTGGATGTCAGTCTTAAATTATTTGGCGAAAAAGGCTATGAGAAAACAACCATTCAAGATATTGTAGATGCTTTAGGAATGTCAAAAGGTGCTATTTATCATCATTTCAAATCAAAGGATGATATCATTGAGGCATTGGGAAATCAATCCTATTCCTCCATTGACGGATTAAGAGCTTATGTATCTTCATTCAGCGATATGAATGGACTGGAAAAACTACGTATGATTTTTAAGGCTCAGCTAAAGGATCCACGTAAACGTTCACTTGATCCTGTCATGATGGATGCCTATTCTAATCCAAAGTTTATGGTCATGAGTTTACGGGAAACACTATGTGAAGCTGCTGCTTTTGGTGCTACCTTAATTGAAGAAGGTATCAAAGATGGTAGTATTCAAGCACAAGATCCCCTATGTGCCAGTCAAGTGTATCTGTTGTTAATCAATTTCTGGTTAGTAACTCCTTTAGAACCTTATGATGAACAGCATATCAAGAATAAAGTTACGTATTTACGCAAATTGATGGAAGAAATGGGAATTCCTATTATCAATGATGAACTGGAACAAAATTTCTTAGAATATTTGAAAGCTGTACTCGCCTAATATTGCTGCCTAAAATGGCAGCTATCTTTTAACCAACATACATACCGTCGTTCGGTATTATAAAAAGGAGAACTCTTGTATGAAGAAACATTATGTATGGAACAAAAATTTCACTTTGCTTGTCATCGGCCAGATCATCTCATTATTCGGCAATGCCATGCTTCGCTTTTCCTTATCCCTTTATGTATTAGATACCACCGGTTCAGCAAGTGCATTTGCCACGATCTTAGCTATTTCCATGATTCCTACCATTCTCTTATCCCCGGTTGGCGGTGTCTTAGCAGATCGTATGAGTCGTCGTCATATCATGATCTTACTAGATTGCTTTACCGGTTTTTTACTGCTTAGTTTCACGTATTTAATCACACAAGCATCTTCCTTAGCCCTTGTTGCCATCACAATGATCATATTATCAATTATTCAATCCTTCTATCAACCTGCTGTACAAGCTAGCATTCCCTTATTGGTCGATGAAGAAAAATTGATGCAAGCGAATGGGATTACCGTACAAGTAAATGCGTTAGCCACTTTGTTAGGCCCCATCTTAGGTGGTGTTTTATTCAGCCTGCTTCCCTTTGCTACTTTATTGATTATTTCTGCTGCTTGCTTCTTATTTTCTTCCCTATTGGAATGCATCATGCAGATTCCGTTTGTGCCTCAAAAACGAAAAGATACATTTCTAAAATCCACCTGGCAAGATCTGAAAGCAGGTATGCAATTCGTCTATCGTGATCGTCCAACATTATTTAAGTTATTGATGATCCTTGCCCTGTTAAATTTCATTTTATCATCTTTAATGAGTGTCGGTTTGCCGGTCATTTCAAATATCACACTAGCTTTAGATCCCGTTTACTTTGGCTGGTTACAGGCAGGTATCGGTATTGGCAGCATCATTGGCGCTATGTTACTACCTATCTTTCAAAAACGTTTTCAGCTGGCTCATTCGTATATCTTTCTCATGCTTGCTAGCTTATTTCTTTTCCCTATCGGTCTAGCCATAATGTTTTTAAACAGTGTTTATGTAAGTTATGCTATCGTATTCGCTGCCAGTATTTTATGTATGGCTTTTGCTGCTATTTTCAACATCTATGCACAAACCTATTTACAACACAACACACCAAACGAGATGCTAGGAAAAGTCAGTTCCTTTGTTACGATGATCGTTATGTGTACCTATCCGTTAGGACAAGCTGTCTATGGTGTCTTATTTGATGTATTGGATGCGCTGCCGTATCTGATTTTTATGGTCGCTGCCTTCATATCCATTGGCATCAGTTTACGCTGTCGCTCAATATTAAAAGTAATAGAATAGCTTTTCTTGTATGCCATGCTTCCTATGTTTTATAATAAATACTACTAAGAGGTGATACTATGAGCGATTTTGAAGAAATTAAAAAAGAGCTTTTACAATGTCGGCTTTGTGAAAACATCTTTCCACACGAGCCAAGACCGATTTTTCAAGGAAATCCTCACGCAAAAATTTTTCAGATTTCTCAGGCGCCTTCCATTCATGTACATGAAAGTGGCCTTCCTTTTAACGATGCCAGTGGAAAACGGTTGCGTAAAGAATGGTATCAAATAAGTGATGCATGCTTTTACGATCCAAACAATTTCTACATTGCCTCTATGGGACATTGTTATCCCGGCAAAAAAGAGCGTGGAGGTGATTGTTTACCACCCAAACATTGTGCAGAGCACTGGTTACAACAAGAAATGGCAATGGTGGATAATGAGCTTTATATCATCATTGGTGCACTTGCTGCCTCTTATATATTCCCCAAAATACCTTTTCATGATCTTGTCTTTAATACCCAAACCTTACACGATCGAAAAGCTTTCATCTTGCCACACCCTTCCCCTTTAAATAATCGCTGGCTCAAACAACATCCAAAATTTATTAGTGAACGCCTTCCACTTTTACGCAAAGTCTTACATGAAATTTTAGGTATTCCATTCCTTTAAAAAAATGACGTAGCAGTTACGTCATTTTCATTTTGGTCTTGTTTCCTCTAATAATCCCTGACAGCCTTCCAATACATCCACAAATGTTTCATCGAAATCACCTGTATACCAAGGATCCGCGATATTCCCTTTTCGCTTTGTATGATCCAATAATTTAGAAAGTTTATGATGATACTGTGCTGGCAGCATGCGTGTTAGATTACGTATATTGGCATCATCCATACCAATGATGTAATCGTATTTTTCTGCATCTTGTAAACAAATCTGTCGTGCATAATGTTCGACAATTGGAATATTTTGTTCCCTAAGTTTTCTTCTTGTTCCATGATGAATCGGATTGCCAATTTCTTCTGTGCTTGTTGCAGCAGAGGCAATACAATATGCTCCTTGTAGATGGTTCTTTTTAACCAGCCAGCACATGATGGATTCTGCCATTGTTGAGCGACAGATGTTCCCATGGCAAATAAAAAGTATTTTAATCATGTTCTTATATCTCCTTAAATCGTCATATTTCCTTGTATAAATTCTTATATTTTAGCAGGAAAAAGTTGTAAAATAAACTACCCTTATTTTATAACTCACTTATTATCCATTTCTATCATTTCTTTTGAATATCAACAAAGACCAAGTGATTGTATGCATTCAGTGTAACTCCTACATCAGAATGTTCCATAATCTTTTATAATGTCTTAGGGTTCATTCCTAACTTTGCCATATTAGAACAAAGGTATGTTGACAAACATGAGGTGTGATTTTAAGTGATTCCTGTTTATATATTTTATTATACTTCTAAGAACCGCTTTTGCAATCTATCATAGGCACAAGCCTTGTACCGCTTTCTATCTTTATGCCCTCTATAGTATATTCTATATAACATTTACTTTGCAACTGTGATTTACATCAATAACACCTTTTTCTAAATCAATATCAGAAATCATCAAACCAACTATTCAGAAATATGAAGCCCTGTTTTAAATAGAATGTAAATTACTTCATAATACTTACTAAAATGCTTGCCCTGTTTCGCAAATTTAAGAAGAGGATATGGAACTGTTTCAGAAGTATTAAGGAATAATCATTTTGATGATGAGGATAAGTAACCTTTTCCTCTTGCGAGAAGATACAGAATACAAAAATCCTAATAAAGAAGAAAGGAATAAAAAATATGGAAAGTTCACTTGACATTTTCTGTTCAAAAAAGCATTATAAGGCTTAGAAAAGGAAAGCAAACTTTCCATGTATTTCAGAAAGGAGTATGTTGTGAAAAATCGTTTAGAAGAATTACGAAAACTAAGAGGTATTAAACAAGAAGATTTAGCAACTGCTCTTGAGGTATCTCGTCAAACAGTAGGCTCTTTAGAAAATGGGCGCTACAATCCATCTATTTTATTAGCCTTTAAAATTGCAAGATACTTTCAAATGAGTATTGAAGAAATTTTTATTTATGAGGAGGAAAGCAAAAGTGAAAAATAAACATAAACTGTGGTACATTGGTTATATTGTTTCAGCAATTTTAGTTCCTATCATTTTATTTACAGATTTTCCTAAAACAGCAGATATAGGGCTCCTAATTTTAATGAGTATAATCTTTAGCATTTCTCATACACAACTTATGCATAATAGAATGATGAAAAATGATATTGATTATAAAGTGAATGTGATGGACGAACGAAATATCTCAATTAAAGAGAAATCTGGAAATATCACGAATATGATTACTATGGTACTATTAGGTATAGTAACAGTTATATTTATTTCCTTTGATTATTTCATTCCAGCGATTATTACGGGAGTTATTATTGCCGTACAACCGATTATTCTTATTATAGTAAGTAATATGATTGAGAAAAAAATGTGAATGAAAAGTATATTGATTATAAATTCAAATTAATTCTTTGTGTGTAAGCTAATAACTTTTGCGTACTTGTTTGTTGCTCTTGTATTTACTTACTTCATGTTGACGCATGGATTATAAGAATTATATCCCATTTATTCCTATCCAAACTTTTTTAGGAATCGTTTTATATAAACTTTCTCTTACTTTTTATATCTTCTTAAAACCCCACGTGTTTTCTTAGCAAAATAATTTTAACATTCTCAGTAATAGTTACTATAACACTATATTATAGTAACTATTACTTTTTATATAGAGAAGCTATATCATATATTCTCTGCTTCATTTTTTCACGAACATGTAATGGTTCCAAACATTCGCACTTATCTCCAAAGCTCAAAACAATATCATAATAATAATCATTCTCTATAAAAGGAAAACTGACGATATAATGCTCCTTATCATCGGGAATGAAATTTTCGTATGGACAATAATCAAGTACCCTATCTACGATAGACTTATGAATACGAATTTTAATATTTGTTTGTAGGGTTGCTAAAACATCTGCAAACTCTAATTTGGGTTTTTGATAATCGCGTGGTATAAAAGTTTCCTTTTGTTTTTGTAGAGTTGACATACGCGACAATCTGAATAAGCGAAAATCGTTTCTTTTAAGGCAATATCCATATACATACCAATGCGTACTTTTTAATACGAGTTGATAAGGCTCAACGACACGTGTAGTCTTATTTCCGCGATGGGCTATATAATCAAATGACAGTAGCTTATTTTCTTGTAAAGCTACTTTGATAATTTCTATATATGATTGTATGTTGCTGTTACCTATCCATTGACTAAAATCTATATAAATTTGATTAACCTTTAGTTCAATTTCTTTAGCCCTTTCTGTGGGTATAAAACTTTTGACTTTCGCAAGTGCATTTCTTAATTCATCACTCTGTATCATGTTTGAAATACTGGAAAGTCCTATTAGAATAGCGGAAAGATCAGCAGTTGAAAATACCTTTTTATCAATCTTATAATTTGGCATGATCTCAAATCCACCGCCAACTCCCGATGTAGAACGAATAGGAATGCCTGCCAATTCAATAGCATCTATGTCACGGTAGATTGTGCGTAATGAAACTTCAAACATATCCGCTAACTCTTGTGCGCTAATACGATTTTTATCAAGGAGAACCAAAACTATACTTATTAGTCTATCAACTTTCATTTGGTTACCACCTTTCAAATTTACTTATTTTATTATAGATTGTTGTCATAATGGTGTCAACGATAGTGTGATACACTAAGTAACGAAAGGAGTCTATAATAAAAAGAAAAAATTCTTAGTAATCATTACTGTTCAAAATGACAATAAAGAATTATAAGGAAATTATCGGATATGTAAACATCCTATGTAATAGACGATAAATAATGATATTCATGTGCCATACATTAGACCAGATAATTTAATAGTTGTCATAATAAACAGCAACTACTAGAAAAGTTTCACTATTATGATGCAAAGAATGTAATTAATTGTATGAAATTTAAAGCTTAGGAACTTTTGAAAGTGAATAAAAAGCAAACGAAAATGGAGGAATTTTATGGTTACCGTTTATGTTTATATTCTTGATACTTTAGCAGATTGGGAATTAGGTCATGTTATATCAGAGCTTAAATCTGGTCGTTTCTTTAAGGAAGATGCACAACGTATAGCACTCAAAACAGTTAGCTGCTCTAATGAGCCTATCCATACAATGGGTGGTATGACAATAGTACCGGACTGCTTAATCGATGATATTGTTGTGAATGAAACAAGTGTCTTACTCTTACCGGGCGCTGATACTTGGAGCGATCGAAAACATGGTACAATTATTGAAAAAGCGAGCGAATTTCTTTCTTTAGGTGCTACTGTTTGTGCAATTTGTGGAGCCACTGTCGCACTTGCTAACTATGGGTTATTGGATAATCGTCCCCATACAAGTAATGGGATAGGTTATCTAGACATGTTTTCTCCTTGCTATGAAGGGAAAAATCATTATATTGATAAGCCCTCTGTGGCAGATAATAACCTTATTACAGCAAGTTCAGCCGGAGCCTTGCTATGGTCAAAACAAATTATTAAGCATTTAAATGTCTTTCAATCAAGCACCCTGGAGTATTGGTATGAATATTTCAGTACAGGAGAACCAAAGCATTTCTTTGCTCTTATGCAAAGTTTGTCATCTAACGATGAATAAATGTTATACGCTTTGCTTAAAGAGAATGATAATGTGAAACTGCTAATCGTTTCAAATTAGCGTCATGAGGAACAATTATTTTGACAAACTGGAGAATGGTTATCTTCCAATTCTCAATATCAAACAGAAAATGCCGATTTTTAATAAACTATATAAGAATATATACAGAATGCAAAAGAATTATTAGTGAACGTCTTCCGCTTTTACGCAATGTCTTATATGAAGTTTTAAGTATCCTATCCCATTAAAAAATGACGTAAATGCTACGTCATTTTCATTTTATCTTGTATTCTCTAATCATCTTGCTATCTTTCCAATATTAAGCATATAAGTAAACAATACAATCCATTTATTTCACACACCGCTCTATCTTTTTAATTAATGCCGGGGATAGTTTCTTTCTATTAGCCGCATTTGCACATACAATTTTTCCTATAGGTTTCATACCTGCTGTTTTGAAAAATTCATCCATATTGCGGATTGCCCCTCTGCTTTGACCAAAAATCCACGAAAACGGTGCAGGAGTATTACAGGAAGTTAATAGCAAATATTTCTTGCCTTTTAAACGTGGTTTGGGGAAAGTTGTCGTTTCTTCCATTGCTGTTCCTAATAATCTATCAAACAAATTTTTGACCGGTGCTGGCACATTTGCCCAATAAACAGGTGCTGCCAGAAATACAATCAAGGATTCATGTAATAAGGCAACAATTTCTTGTATATCATCTTTTTGAACACAAACTTTGGTATCCATACAAGCCCGACAACCTTTGCAGAAAGAAATATTTTTTTCATATAAATTTACTTTCCTTACTGTATATCCCCTTTCTTCTGCTTTATGAACTGCACAATCAAACATAGCTGCTGTCATCCCATTTGTATGGGGACTACCAAAAATGGCAAGTACATTCTTTTCATTCATAGTCATTTCTCCTTTGCAATAGATTGATACAACATTTGAAAACCATAATCCAAAAATTGCTTTTTCGATAAATTCATCGTACTTTGAATATAGTTCTCCTTATTTGTAGCTAGTTGAATAAGTCCTGATAGCATCCCCCAAAAAGTAAATATAGTTGGGATAATTTTCAGATCTTCACGCAAATCACCGTTTTCCATACCAGATATCAGAAAATCTTTTAACTTATCGTTTATTTTTTCTCCTATTTGATATGTTTCCTTCTCCTCGGGCAAACAATCATTATTTTCAAAGTCAATATTGATTTTATCTAATACCATTTTAAAATAAAAAGGAAATGCTTCTTGATACTGCACCAATCCACGACAAATAAAATCATATTTTGTTTTCGTTGTTTCCTTTTGTACTAACGCAGAAGATATAGAATCGTAAAGTTTTCGCATACTATCTAAAACCAAAATACCGATAATTTCCTCCTTATTCTTAAAATAAACATAAAGGGTCGCTTTGCTGTATCCGGCTGCTTTTGCTATATCATCCATAGAAGTCGCCGTAATACCCTTTTGCATAAATAAGGTAGATGCTGCTGCAGCAATCTTTTCCCGATGAGTACTTTTCGGCTCTTTTTTCCTTCGTCCCATTGTCTCCTCCTCTTATAATTAAACTCACAGTTTAATTATAAACAATTTCCAGTGCTCATGTCAATTTAAATGGTTTCTTTCGTGTACAATTGACTTTTTTGGTTTATTTTTATTAATTGACGATCATCTCCCTTTCACATGAAAAAAAGGCAGCTTCCATTTCTATTAGAAGCCACCGTTTCATAAAACATACAATCATACCATATTAAGGCACTTTCCTTCCATTTTCAAATTATCAAGGTTGAAATGAGGCCAGTTCATATAGGTTACGCATATATCTATGCGTTAATACTTTCACTCACCTTTTTTAAGAACATATCCACATATTTTTTATCTATCCAATCATGGGCTTTTCCTTGCGTATTTACCAACGCACGCATAGATGCATCCATTTCCGAAACCTCTTTCCCCTGTAAAGCTTTGCGTAATGAGCGACATAATGCTCTGTCTTTGAAATTCATCTTCTCTTCATCATATGTCCCTTGCCCATAGGAAAACGAAATCGAAAGATTACAATTCTTCATGTTATTCATTTTAATTTCTTCAAGATAATCATCACAATACGCACTTGCCCCTACCGCAAATACATAAATTTTTTTCATCTTAATATGACGTTCCATTTTCTTTACATACTTCATCCCAGCAATTTTTCCGGCATAAATACCTCCTACAAGGATAATACGATCGGCTGTTTCTAACATTTGCTTCTTACATTGCTTTAATTCCGTCGCAGGATCCCCTAACGCATGTGATATCATTTCTGCATAGCGTTGGGATGCGCCATATTTTGATGTATAGATAATTAAATTCTTCATGTTATTCTCCTTTTTCCATCGCCTGTTCGGCAGCCTTTAAAATACATACACTGCTAATGGTTGCTTGTGATACAGTATCTACCTCTAAGGATTGTTTCTGCAATACATCGCTTACGATATTTTCAGCAGCCTTTCCTAAACCATGTTCATGGGTAATGATTTTCACATCGGCTATGCGTTTGTTTTCAATATACACTTTGACCTTTGCGGATACAGGAAATATGCTATAACTTCCTTCATACACACCATCCTTTATTGCTGCAAGTTTCGGTGTATGAAGCTTTATCCGGTTTGTTTTTTGTGTAATATCCTGTAATAATACAACGATGGAAATGCCGATTCCCACCAAACCCACAAGTACACAGATAGCAATGCGTTTCATTTTTTTATGTTTTTTCACTTTTTGTCCTCATTTCCAAATACTCTACTCCCTCATATAAACGCATAAACAATTGAAACAATTGTTGTAATTCTTCATTGCTGTAGTGTTCAAATACATACGTAAGCTCTGTTTGATAATTCACAAATACCGTATCAAAGAAATCATGCATCTTTGGTGTAGGAACAATTGTAGCTGCCCGCACATCTGCTTTGTTTTTTTTGATGGTTACATAACCGTTTCGTTCTAAAACAGTTGCTAACTTTTTAACATTTTGTCTCGAACACCCCATCATACTACCTAATTGAGTAAAGGTCATCTGTGTATCTGCTTGGCGAATTAATGACAGCAACATAAACTGCTTTAATGTGATATCTGGGATCCGTTCATCAAAAATAGTCTGCAAACGATTCCCTAATATGAATAAAGTACTAAAAATAGCTTTTTCCTGTTGCTCACGCGTCTTTGAAAAACGTTGTATCAGTTCTTGTAGTTCCATGTTTATCTCCTTTATTAGTAACAAGTTACTCATATTATAGCAACTTGTTACGTATTTAGCAAGATAAATAATTAAAAAATAAGAAATGTTTGTGACATCAAAAAGAGGAGATAAGTACAATCTCCTCTACATTCATATTATCTATTTAAAATATTCAACCGCCAGCTTTGCACCTAGCTTTGCATTATTGTATACTAATGCAATATTTGCTTTAAGACTTTCACCATGACTGTTTTTAACGATTTCAGCTAACAGAAAAGGTGTAACGGCTTTTCCTTTAATTCCTTTTTCATCAGCTTCTTTTAATGCTTGTAAAATCAAAGAATCAATATATGCCTTATCCATAGAATCTTCCTTAGGAATAGGATTGGTGATTAAAATGCCACCTTGTAAACCTAATTTCTCTTTTGTATGTATTAAGGCACTGATATCTTCAACACAATCCATTCTCGTGTTTAATTTATACTCACTTTCAGCAGTAAAAAATTGTGGTAAATAATCTGTTTTATATCCTACGACGCAAACCCCCTTCGTTTCAAGATATTCTAATGTTCTCGGCAAGTCTAAGATTGACTTCGCCCCTGCGCAAATGACGTTAACATCCGTTTGTGCAAGCTCTTCTAAATCAGCTGAAACATCTAGTGTCTGTTCATATCCACGATGAATTCCACCTATTCCGCCTGTCACAAAAAATTTAATACCAGCAAGTTTCGCACATATCATCGTAGTTGCAACCGTAGTAGCGCCTATTTTCTTTTCAGATAAAACCTGAGCCAAATCTCTACGTGAAACTTTCGCAACATCCTTTGCGGTTGCCAATGTTTGTAAATCTTCATCATTTAAACCAATTTTAATTTTTCCATCCATAATTGCTATGGTTGCTGGTACTGCCCCTTGCTCACGGATAATAGCTTCACAATTTTTCGCCATTTCCACATTTTGGGGATACGGCATTCCATGTGAAATAATTGTTGATTCTAAAGCCACGACTGCTTTATTACCTTCAATTGCTTTCAGCACCTCATCTTTTATATCTAAAAATGCATTCATATTTATTCACCCTCCTTAATGTTATCCCATAATTTTGACCAGTATTGCAACATCTGGGATGGATGCAGAACACCGAATTCCGTAACGATTCCTGTTATATCGCTTGCTGGTGTCAGATCGAAAAATTGGTTTATGACTTCTACTTGATCAAAATCCTTAAAATCATCTTCATCTACAAGCTCGCATTTATCTCTTCTTTCTAAAACCACTTTTTCACCATTTAAGGTTCTTATATCAAGTTTATATAATTCACTTGCAAAATAAACTGGTATCTTGCAACTTTGTGCAAGACGCGCAATTTGCGCACTCCCCATCTTGTTCGCAACATCGCCATTGGTACAAAGTGTGTCTGCTCCCATAATGATCATATCTGCCTCATTCATAAACTCGTATACCGATGCATCTGAAATAAACATCGTTTCAATACCTAATCGAGTTAATACATTCACAGCATTTCGTGATTCACGTAAAGGCCTTGATTCCGTACAAATAACCTTAAAGCGTTTCTTGTCATTTGCTGCTGATTGAAAGATTCCCATCAATGTACTACTATAGCTGTGCATCAAAACAACATCATGATCATGAATAAGATGAGATCCAATTTCCCCGACTTTTTCTACAGCTACAAACGATTGTTCAATAATATTATCACATAAGTGAATCACCTTTTCTTTTAGTATGTTTACTTTCATCGTTTCATCTAATTCTTGCATAATGGCTTCACAGCTATTATAAATTGTTGCCATTGTTGGCTTTAATTCATACATCTGTTTTTTTAAATAGGTGAACCGTGTTTTGATTTCGCTAAAAGTTTTTAAATCCTCTTGTTGCAAAGCAAGCTTAAATGCCCAAGCAGCTGCTCTACCAAAAGGACTTCCTCCCTTGACATTCATATTGCGTATTTCTTCTATTACATGATCAGCTGATTGAAATGCAATATCTTTTACTCGATTTTTCATTACTATGCATTCTCCTTTTCATCAATTCCCATCAAATAAGTTAAAACAAAAGTTATGAGGCCACCAACAACACAACCTAACATCAAACCGCCAAAACCTGCTCCCAAATAGACTGGGAATGTATAAATACTTAGTGCTACCGCTGCCACTGTTCCAGCTCCTGCTGCTCCAGTAATTGCGCCACCAATAGCACCACCTATACATACTGCGATAAATGGTTTTTTATATTTAAGGTTTATACCATACATTACAGGCTCAATGACGTTACCTGAAAAAAATGATGTTAAACTTAAGGTTAGTGCATTTTTCTTAATTTTCTTATCTTTTGCTTTTAAAGCAACAGCTAACCCGGCTGTAATTTGACAAATCAAAGATGGCGCATGCGTCATAATAATCATATCTCTTCCATACATTGCGATATTAGGCGCAGATACAAGCCCTAGAATAGCGATGTGCATACCAAAGATAATCAATATTTGCCAGATTCCGCCTATGATAGCACCTGCTAATACAGGGCTCAACTCATATGTCGATCTAAACAAATTCGCAAACAATTCTCCACCCCATACCCCTATAGGGCCAATCACAACAATAAGTAAAGGAATTACGATTAATGCACTCAGAAACGGAACAAAGATACTGCGTAAGGCATTTGGAAGTATTTTACGTAAAATAAATTCACATTTAGATATCAAATAGGCCGAACAGATTGCTGGTAAAATGGAACTACCATAATAAACATTGGTTACTGGTATCCCTAAAAAATTGACGCTTGTCGCATTGGCAAATATTGCCGAAAAATTAGGATATACCAATAATCCAACTACCATTAATGTAATGGATATATTCGCCTTAAAATATTTAGCTGCTGACCAGCCAATAAAAATAGGGAAAAAGCCATATAAGACATCACCTGCAACACTCAATATTTGGATCGTCGTATTTGTTTCTGATACCCCAGCGAGTACTGCAAGTTTCGCCAAAGCCGTAATGAAACCGGCTGCCAACATTGCCGGTATAATAGGACTGACAATTCCGGATAATAATGCTATCAGATTTTCAATGAATTTACTTTTTTTAGGAACATCCGCATCTAAATTTTCCTGAATCATTTCTTTATTTACATCTACAGTATCACCAACTAGTGTACTTGCTTCTGCAAACACCTCATCTACAATTCCACCCAATACGACTTGATATTGTCCACCTATGACGACAACCCGCATCACACCCTCAATTTTTTCCAATTCATTCTTTTTAACTTTCGCATCATCCTTCAAATTAAGACGTAGTCGTGTCATACAATGTGACATTTCTTTGATATTATCTACTCCACCAATACAATTCAAAATTTCCTTTGCCATGTTTTTAAAGTCTGCCATGTTTTTACACCTCTCTCTTTCTACTGCTAACCTTTTTATGACATCAACATATAAACATACTGTATAATTTTTTTATTTTCCTCCCTTCTGTTTTAAAATGGGGACGATGTGCATTGTCAAATATGCCGCTTCTTCATCACTTACATTTAAGTGCAGTTCAGATTTCATAAAATCAGATATCTTAGCAGCATATTCCCATTCTTCCCCATGTGCTATCTTTAAAGAACGTGAAACCTCATCCATAAACGTCCTGTCGAATGTTTTCTTCTCATCCGTAATAAGACGATTGAATAAACATTTTAAATGAATCAATAATCTTCCATATAAATATGAATTTTTATCAAGTGTATAATCTGTTAATGTATCAATATAATTTACCGTCCTTTCCAAATCCTTCATAATTGTTTTGTTTTGCAAACTGCTTAAATTAGATAACGCATTGATATAGTGAAAAGCAAGAAAGGCTGCTTCATGTTCATCAAAATCTGTATGTAACGCTTGATTGATGATAGCAATGGAATGTAATGCGGCATGAAACTCATTCGTATGAAACATCTTAATTTCATTTAGCAATGGATTCTCTATTTTCTGTTTATCTTGCCATGTCGTATAGGCGAAGTATATGTGATCTAAAAGCGATAGATACAACACGTCTTTAAATTTCGTTTGTAAATCTTCTTCCGCTGTTTTAATGACTTTCTCAACGATCATAAATAATGCATAAGGCATTTTATTCAAAATGGTTTCGATATATTTTTTATTACTAGTATCACTAACAAAGATACGCTCGATAAGTTGTTTATCCACAAGTGAATGGATTGTTCGATTACATTTAATACCTATTGCTTTCCCTAAGATAATCACTTCGTGATGATGTTCATCCATTGCGCTAATAGCATTATTGTTAATCGATTTTAGATAGAAGTATTTCATTGTAATTACCTCCTAATACATTTCAATACAACATCCCCCTCATAAATATCCTGTTCTTCTCTAATTGCTTTGATATCATATTCAGCACTGTTTGTGACAAATACATAAACATCCGGTAGTATCCCCAATTTTTTAAATGTGATAAGATCTATCTCACATATAGGCTGCATTTTTTTTACTACGTCATGTACCTGTAACCTACTTTCAATCGTATTTTTCTGTAGTTTTACTGTATCTACACCAATATGTAACATTACATCCATTCCATTCTTTGTTTGTATTCCGATGGCATGTTTAGTCGGAAAGATTGATGTAACAACACCTGAAACAGGAGCATAAATCTGTGAATCACTGGCTCTTACAAAGAATCCTTCGCCAAGTGTTTTTAATGCAAAAACTTCATCATTAGATGTTTCTAAACGTTTTAACTTACCTTCACACGGTGAAACGATTTCTGTTTCGTTTACTTTTTGATTTTTAAATATCGAAATTCGCATTCTTCATACCTCCAGAGAACAAAAAAAAGGCCACATCAAATATATGATGTGGTCTAGCATTAAGTAAATGGATTGATTCCTTAATTCGCTAACCTTTATACATGTATAGTATAGCAAGGTATGGAAGCGTTTGCAACACCTATTTTTTATTTTATGAAATATCCAAGAATACAACAAAAATAATCCTATGATCACTTCTATATCACAGATACTGATATAGTTAATACATGGCTTTTTCATGGTGCTGCTTTTAAGCATATGGCAAAAGCTTATTCTATTGCAATATACATACATTAGACTACTATTTTCAGGATCAAAGCTCCCCTGTGGTTTTAACAAAAACTTACCTTTTCTTTCCTAAGGCTCTCTTATCAAACTACGTAGTTTCACATTGAGAAAAATTGGATATCGCGTAATTTTAACAATTGTTAATAATCACCATCACAGCTTTCAGCTTTACTTGTATCTCCTCTGAAAAACTGTTAAAATAATCTTCAGAAAAGAGGTAATCTGTATGGAAATTAATAAGAAAACAATTGAGCGTGTAACCAAAAAACTGATAGAAACGCCAAGCCCTGTCAGCTATTATGAAGAAATCACACCCGTCATGGAAGCCTTAGCTACAGAATTTGGCTATGCGGTCAGTTATGATCGCAAGCGCACCATCTATATTAAAGTAGAAGGTGAACATCCAGAAAAAACCATATGTGTGGGTGCACATTTAGATACCATTGGTTTGATGATACGTCATATAAATGAGGATGGTACATTGGCACTGCGTAATTTAGGTGGCATTAACTATAATAACATTGATGGAGAATGTGTGCATGTTCATACTCGCGATGGCAAATGCTATAGCGGATTGGTTGCTTGTACTTCACATTCCACACACGTATTTGATGATGCACGAAGTGCTGTTCGCGAAGAACGTAATATGATGGTCGTATTAGATGAGCATGTCAAGTGTGCACAAGATGTTCGTGCCTTAGGTATTGAACATGGTGATATCATCTCCATTGATCCAAATTATCATTATACCGAAAAAGGGTTTATCAAGTCACGCCATATAGATGACAAAGCGGCAGTAGGTGCTGTCTTTGCCGTACTGGAGAATTTACAAAAAGCGCAGAAAAAGCCATATTACAATGTGCTCTTTGCTTTCCCCTTTTATGAAGAAATCGGACATGGTGGTGCTTGGCTGCCTCCTGAAGTTGAAGAATATGTAGCTTTGGATATCGGCTTGATTGGCCCAGATCATTTAGGAGATGAATATAGCGTATCCATTTGCGCAAAGGATAATTATACACCCTATGATCGCGGCTTGACCAGTAAGCTTATCCAATTAGCAAAAACAAACAATATTCATTATTGTGTGGATGTTTTTTATCATTATGGAACAGATGCCAGTGCCGCAATACGTGCTGGTAATAATGTATATGCTGCCGCCTTTGGCATGGGATGTTTTTCAAGTCATGGATTGGAACGCTGTCATATTGATAGTGTTGTTGAAACGGCAAAATTATTATATGCCTATCTGTTAAGCAAATAAACTATATAAAAACCTGAGAACAGAGACATTTCAAATGTTATACTGTTCTCAGGTTTTTTATTCTTTAAATATATTAATCCGTGGTTCTTTTTCGCCATGCTTTGCTTCTTCTTTTTGAAACTCACGATACAATTTCATAAAAGCTCTTTTTTCAATACGTGAAACATATGATCTGGAAATATGCAATTGCTTGGCAATTTCTCGCTGCGTTTCTTCTTCTACACCGTATAAACCAAATCGTTTCGTAATGATTTCCAATTCCCTGGAATCTAAAACATGTAGAAATTGTTTTAGTTTACTGATATTATCTTCAACGACCATATCTTCAATGATACTTGTTTCTTGCGGAGAACTGATTGCATCAATCAGCGTAATCTCACTTCCATCCTTATCCGTTGCAATAGGATCATTAAGCGATACATTCTGAAAATAATTTTTAGAACTACGTAAATACATCAATATTTCGTTTTCTATACAACGCGAAGCATACGTAGTTAATTTATGCCCTTTTTCTGGTTTAAAAGAGTCAATTGCTTTGATTAAACCTATAGTTCCAATGCTTATTAAATCTTCTGTTTGTTCTTTTTTGATATCATACTTTTTTACGATATGAGCTACTAGTCGCAAATTATGTTCAATTAATTTATTACGACATTCCTCATCCTGCAAGCTTAAGCCGGCAATACAATGTGCTTCTTCTTCTTTATCTAAAGGTTGTAAAAAAGAATTTGAACGTATATAGCCGACATATCCAAGAGCACTGCTTAAAATCTCAAATATCGGAAACAGCATTTCCATCACCTATTGTCAGTATATGAAAAATCTTATCAAGATATGTCTAATCAAGATTCGTGATAATGTGTCGTAAGTATGTAAGTAAGCTATTTGAAACAAGCTTTTTATACTATTGCAAAATATAAAATAGAAACGCTGATATCGCTTAAACGCTTGGTTTTAAGTAATACTTACCAAGCTGCTATCCTATCTCATAGCTGCTTTTTGTAATTTCATAAAAATTCACTGCAGCTTTTTCCAAAAAATCATTACTTCATTTCCATTTCAAGAATATCAAAACTGATGTTCTTTTACATGATCTTTTGTACTGTTTTGTTAATAAGTTTGCTTTCATCCCCTATGTCAAAGCTAGCCTTTTTCATTTATCCCATACAATAAAAGATAATAAAAAGTCTTATGGATAGATAACAAACTCGATAAACGATCCATCCTTAAGACTTATATGCTTTGATAAACCACAAAAAATTACAATTAGGTATCGTATTTACCATATACGTTACGCATCAAATAACTTAATGGTCTGTCATTTTCTTAATACTTACTTATTAAATGAAAGTTCCATGATCAATACCCATTACATGTAGCTTATTTCAAAAAAGGTTGATAATAAACTTTAAAATTCATCTTTTCATTGATTTTTGCTAATGCGATAGCAAAAGCATCTTTATCAAAAATAGCTACATCAATATAAGAATAATAAATACCAACAGCGCCACCCATCGTTCTGGCAATCGACATCTCATATAAAAGTTCATTTATTTCCTTTTCCAGTTGTTGACGAACCAATGCTTCTTTTTCATCCTCATATAGCTTTTCATAATAGAAGTATCCATATTCTCCACCACAGTCTTTGAACTCCTTACACATTTCATAGCTATCGCTTAAGAGTTCTTCTTGTAGCTGTGGATTCGTCGTTACGATTAATTTCATATCTTTTCGCAATGTTTCGCTAACTGGCTTTTCATCAAGTTTATAAGCCATGTAAATAGATAATGGATCATGATATTCCATCCAATCTTGATCAATGATAATATCACAAATATCTTCATACAGGTTTGGCAATAAACAGAAATTTTCTGCCTCTTCATCTGGTGTATCTATGATTTCGATGCTTGATATGCGTGCTTCAAATTCTAACTCACCAATGAATAACTCCAACATAAAAGCAACCATCGACTCACGACGCTTTTCCTCCACATCTTTTAAAGCCTCGCAATATACTTTGATATCGAGCGTTTTGCTTATTTCATTTATCGTATAATAAACATGAAAATCAGCACCAGTAACTTCTTTATCTTTTATACGTAATATCGTATGCATAGCACGCTCACTTAATGGTGGTCGTACGGCATTAATGATCCAATCTTCACTTAATGCTTGCGGAGCATCCTTTTTTAATAATGCTGTGGCAAACTGCGCATTCTTATTTCCTTGTGGTGTAAAGGTCATTTCATAAAAACCTGTATCACTCATCTCAACTTCCATGCCACACGCACAAATCGTTTTTAAATGTTCATTTAAATCTTGTAAGAGATGTGTAATCTCATGGTGATCATTTTCTCGTAACGCATGCTCTAGTTCTTCACGGTTTAATATAAAATATTTCCAAAAGTTTTGTACACGATGTTTGATATACATAAGCTATTCCTCACTTGTCCTAAGCAGCATACAATACTGCGTTAAATCATATTCCTCATGAGTAATGGTACTCATCAGATGAAAACCAATTTGTTCATATAATGGTAAATTATCTTTATGATGTGTCTCTAACGTGATATCGCGATGTTCTTTGATTGCTTCCTGTTTTACTTCCTGTAAGAGATGTCCCGCCAAACCATGATGACGCATTGCTTTATCTGTGTATAATAAATCCACATGATAATATGCACCATTCACAAATTCTCTCGTCCATTTGCTAGTGAACATATCCATACAATCAAGAGCATGATGAATACTGCGAATAGAGTGAACACCTACAGCAATTGGTATAAGCTTTATAATTAGATGTAATAATCGCAAACGATATAACAGCGTTTTTTCCAAAGTACTGTCAAAGAGAACCATAACACAATTCAAGTCTTTACTATCCGCTATAAAATAACAATATGGTCTTACTGCCTGTAAATAATGTTTCAGCAGATATGGCAAAGCCCATCGACGTGATGGTTCTGAAGGAAAAATCGTCCGATACAAGTCATCATGAAAGAAATTATCCGCAAAACTATGGTAAATTTCGCTGATTTCATCATCACTTAAATGATATACATGTTCCAAATTCATCTTTTCACATCCATTTCTGCTACCGTTTATTATATCACAGGTGTTAAAACCAGCACAAGTAAGGATAAAGAAAAGATCTTGCGCGCAACAAAACAAGAGCTTTCTTTTTATATTGAGTAATCAATCATGCTACATATGATCAACAGATAAAATGAAGTCTTACACGATAAGATGATGTAAAAAGCCTAAGTCCTCTACTTAATTTAAGCATCAAACGCTAAAGCTAACACACGCAAAACATAAGAAAAAACTTTTATAGCCAAAGACTTATAATAAGAACACCGAAAATGCCATAAGCCCATATACACATTATGTTTTTTGCAAAAAGAAAGATACTGTCTTTGGTTGCTACCGTAAAAGCATAACCAATTAAGATTCGTTTCTTTCATCAATACAAAAACCAAAAGACGATGATCAAACCATTACATTCTCTATCCATCAACTCCTTTTCTTTCGAAAAGGAATTTCATCATGTTACCATAAGGCGCTCTTTTAATTTTAATAATATCTTTTTTTCTAAACGTGATACTTGTACTTGAGATATCTGTAATTTTTTGGCAATTTCTTCCTGTTTCATTCCCAGATCATATCGATAGTGCAATAACAATTGTTCCCGTTGTTCTAAATGCGCAATCTCATTTTGCAAAGACACCTTCATAACAACATCTTCTTCTTTGCGATTACTCACCTTATCCTCTAGCAATATCGGCGATCCATCGTTTTCATAAATAGTTTCATCTAAAGAATAAACAAACTGATTCGCTTCAAAGGCTAAGATAACATCTGCAACATCCATTGACAAAGCGTCGGCAATTTCCTGATAAGTTGGTTCGCGATTCAATTTCTGCAAAAGTTCTTCCTTCTTTTTTGACATTTGCAAATAACCTTCTTTTAATGAACGCGATATGCGCATATTTCCATCATCACGAAAAAAGCGTTTGATTTCACCCATGATGATGGGCACTGCATATGTTGAAAATTTAACTTGATAACTTGTATCGAAATTGTTCAAAGCCTTCATTAATCCAACACATCCAATTTGAAACAAATCATCAATGGCTATGCGTTGACGAGAAAAACGACGAACTATAGAATATACTAACGGTGAGTTCTTTTCTACAAAAATACTTTTTGCTTCTTCATCCCCATCTTTGATTCTTTGAATCAATTCTTCATTATTCGCTGACACATTCATGTTGAATCCGTTTACGTAATGTGACGACAGTCCCTTTTCCCTTTTCGCTTGTAATATGAAAATCATCAGCAAATGTCTGCATAATTGTCATACCCATACCACTTCGTTCTAAGTGTTGTTTGCTGGTGAATAATGGTTGCATAGCTTGTGATATATCGTCGATTCCACAGCCTTCATCTGCAACGATAATTTCGATCTGATTTTCATCATAAGATACATGCACACGAACAATCCCTTCATGATTTCCCTCATAACCATGAATCATCGCATTGACAACAGCCTCTGCCAGCATCGTCTTGATTTCCATACAATCTTCCATGGATAAATTTAATGGCATTAAAAAAGCGATAGCACTCGTTCTGATAAATGCCTCATTTTCCAGATGCGCCAAACATTCCAATGTCATCTTGTTCATAGTTTTACCCCATTTCTTTCCTCTTTCATTAACTGAAAAATTCCACTCATCGCAAAAATGCGATGATTTACTTTTGATAAATTACAAATAATCAACTCACCATGATATTTTTGCAACTGCTTATAGCGAGCTAAAACAAACCCTATACCCGTGCTATCTACAAAACTCACTTCTTCAAAATCCAGTTTGACAGTTTTTGGTTGATACTGATCGATTAAATCGATACATATTTGCTTCAAATTACAAACTGTCAGATTATCCAGTTCCCCATAAAAATAAAAATATAGGGTACCATCTTTAAATTGATGTTTCATCTTTTATCCCTCCGCAGCTCATCTTAGCATGAATTCTCTTATCCTTGGGGATATTCGACAAAGGATGTTTCACTTCGACAATTAGTAATTATTCTGTCACACGAAAAAACGGATATATCTTATCCGTTTTTAATACATATCATCTTCTTGTTCATCAAAGAAATCACTTGCATATTCTTCATCATAATTAGGCATATGATCTGATTGTGCTGCTGATCTTACAACAGCAAATATTAAGAATAGAAATGCTAATATCGCTATAAATCCAATAATGGTCCACATAACACTCATCAATTATCCCTCTTTTCAGAAGTAGTATGCCTTTAATTAGCATCGTTATGATGAGCGTAGCAAACCTTTTTTTGGATATTTACGCAAAAACATCTTTTAAGGCTTTCATAAATAAATCAGTATAATCTAGCGCGGCTACATCATGTGCAGCTTTCAATGCCGTTTCCATAGTATAACCATCACTCATTTTAATTTGCACCTTACCAATAATTTCTCCCTTTTTAAAAGGCGCATGTGTTTTACGTAAGGAAATTTCTTTCGCCGTTTCCTTTGGCTCACTGCCTTTTTCAAACACATAAACTAAATCTTTATCCGTTAACACATCTACTTTTTGCGGCTTTCCATTTTCAATTGGTATTGTTTTCATCTTAGTACCTGCTGCATATAATAAGCCTTGCTGATATTGTGAGAAACCATAATCTAGCATTTGCTTGATTTCCCCATTGCGAACTTTTGAACTAGGCTCTCCCATAACGACCGCTATTAATCGTAAATCTTTCTTTTTTGCGGTAATAGTGATACAGGACATCGCTTGTGAGGTGAAGCCTGATTTCAAGCCATCAACGCCAGGATATTGTTTTAATAATTTATTTGTATTTACCAACCAGAAAGCTTTTTCACTATCTTCGCGAATATAGGCATCATATGTTGAAGTGATTTTTAACAAATCATCTCCGCCTTCCTTAATTAAAGCTTTCCCAACAATTGCCATATCTTTAGCACAGGTATAATGCTGTGGATCATGTAAGCCAGTAGGATTCATGAAATGGGTGTTACAAAGATTTAATTTTTTGGCTTTTTCATTCATCATCTCAACGAAATGTTCAGCACTTCCTCCTACTTTTTCGGCCATGGCAACCATAGCATCGTTGGCTGAGGCAATACAAATACTTTTTATCATATCTTTTACACTCATGGTTTCATTTTCTTCCAAGAATACCTGACTGCCTCCCATGCTAGCAGCATATGCACTCGTAGTAACCTCATCTTTCCAATCCAGTTTACCATCGTGCAAAGATTCAAAAATAAGTAATAGACCCATCATTTTCGTCATACTAGCTGGATATAATTTCGCCTTTTCATTTTTAGCATAAATAACTTTCCCACTTGTATATTCCATTAAGTAGGCGGATTTCGCGTTCTGAGCAATTTGGGGATCGTTTTTTGTCGTTTGTTTTGTTTTCTCATCTGCATGTATACTTGTCAGCATCGTCATGCTCAACACTGCCACCATACAGCAAAGTATCATTTTTTTCATGGTATCAACCTCAATAAAGCCTATGTGAAAGAATAGAAAGATATACCTAAACCCCCTGCAGAAAATAAAAACCGCAAAATATGCGGTCATATAATAAAATTTCTTTTTAAAAGTCCCAAGATGTCAGCCATATGATACAGCCATTTGGGATAGAATGGATATTTGGGATGAATACCATCAAATTCAAACAATTCATCTTTCCATTCGATTAATGCTGTGTTGTCAATAAATCCTATACCCTCTTTTTCACACATCAATTGTAATAGACTATTACACGTTTTAAATACTTCCAGACCACCAATGCGTTCTAATTGACATTGTCCCATAGGAATTAAAGAGTTGACATATAATGTTGTTTCCGGCAATTCTTCCTTTAATGTATGGATATGCTTACGATACAAGGTAATAAAAGAAGTAAAATTATCCCGAAAATGTAGGATATCATTTTTTCCATACTCCAAAATAATCATTTCCGGAGCCATACAAATGGCCCGCTGAATATCCCCCTCAATCATATCCACACAGCGCCCTCGCTTCGCTATAACATTTTTCTTTCGTAATAATCGATAATCCAGAATTGACTCTGCTAATGAATCCCCTAAGATGATGACATTTTCATAATAAGGCAACATCGCATAAATGGCCTTATTTCGTTTTTTTTCTGAAAGATAATTTACATATGTTTTTTCTTTTTTTGCAGTTGTTGTTTCATTCATGCCACCATTCACCTCAATTCTCCCTAACAACGCACCTTGAACTATATAGTACTGCTTAAATTATATAATATATAGTTGAATTTTCAAGCAATTTGTAGATTTTTGACCGTAAAAAGCAATTATATATAAAAAACATAACAAGAATTCTAAAAACAAATGGTTATATTTTTACCAAATAAATTCTTTTTGTTGTATGATATACTGTTGTTATAATTTAACAAAGCAATATAAAAACAGATGCTTACTAACATCTGCCTTTCACATAATATAAAATATCGTAATGTCTACTGCCGTTTTGGAGTTATGAGTATCATATTATTCTAAATAGTATTTCAAAATAAGGTGTCTTATTGGAACGCTTTTTGACAAGCAGCAATTGCCATATCTGCCATTTGCAAGCGTATTGCGAAAACCTGATGCATGATTTCATTCATCTTATGAAAATGTCGTTTTCGTAGATGCTCACAATAAAGTGGTTGCAGGGCTTTAATTTCATTAATCATCTCCTGTTTATCAGCCATGATACAAGCTATCAAATTCCAATTCATAGGTTTATTCAGCTCTTCATAAATTACCCGCAGGCAATCATTTTCTTCTGTGAAAAGAAGCTGGAAGTATTCATCGAATGTAAACACATCCAATTCACCTATTTTATCAGCTAATGATTGACAACGTTCTTTATTAAATTGATTTTGTACATGCGGAAATATAAAACCAGCAAATAAATCCAACAGCTGCAAACTATGGCGATAATGCTGTAACCCATTCAACATATGATCATCTGCACTCTTCATGAAATCTTTAATCGTTTGATCATCGAGTTGAATACGACTGCCAATGCCGTTTATTGTATTGACAATATGAAATTCATTCAGTTTTTTGACCGCTTTACGGCTTGTCCGCTCACTGACTTCATACAGTGTCGCAAGCTTTGCCAAAGATGGCAATAAATCCCCATTATGATAAATACCTGTTTTGATATCGTTCATGATGTCCGTTACTACACGTGTGTATAAATATTCTTGTGAGCGATTGCTGACCCAACTGAATTTCGCCTTTTCCTTTATCGTCATCCCCTGAGTCAAACGTTTGGTATAACTTAAAGTAATATTCTTTATTCCTTTACATAATGCATAGATTAATTTACGAAGCATGAAATCATTTCCCTTTAATACAAAACGCAGAGCTATCGTAAAGGTTTTCTTCATAGCATCAAAATTGTTTGTTAATTTTTTATGCTCTTCTTCGTTTTGAACAAGCGGTAAAGTAAGAGAATTCATTAATGTTAAAAACAAATCATTTAATATCGGATTATCTAAAAAAGATAATACATAAAGATAAAGATCATATAGGTACTCATAGACGTCAATTTCATTCACCAACTGACGTTGTGATAACGCAATGACCTTTTCTTCTAATCCCTTTATTTGTTCTTTGCTTGCATTACGCATACAAATAACACTAATATCCGGCATGATCCATTCTATTACCGTGAAAACATCATAAATCATTTGATAAGAGTCTAGCATAGTCTGGCGATATTGTACATTGTTATCAAAATCATTAATATCAAACAACACTTTAGCCGGGCTGCCTTTTTCAAGCACAACATAACCATGACTTTGCAATTTTTGTAATGCTGTGCGCATGGTATTACGCCCAACACCATACGCTTTACATAAGGTGTTTAAAGATGGAAGTTCTTCATTATAACGATATTTTCCATTATGAATCGTATGCAAAATCATGCGGTAAACATACTCATATAATGTCTTTTCTTGTTCCATCTCTACACCTCTTTCCATATATTTCTAATTGTTATAACATATAGTAATATATACCACTCATTTCTATAAAAAGCAACACAGAAACATAACATAAAATAAAAATTACATATTCTGTAAACACATATTTGCGATTACTGCCTTTTCTTTCGTTTTATATTGCTTTCACATGGTATTCCTTACTACCTTTTGTCGTATAACTATATATAATTTTTTAGTAATGTATGGTTGAACATTTGATAGTTTCTAAACATGTGTATGTCGATTGATAATAAGTCTTGCATCAAACTTGAAAATGAAGAAAACTTAAAGTCTAGCATAGCACTGCTATGTATGCTTTGTCTTTTAGCATGAAAAAAAGATCATAAGTGATCTTTCTTACGTATGCATGTTTCTGTAATAATCATATCCAAACACACATCATGTGGTTCTATTGGTACTTTTTCAACCTGTTGACAGTCAAAAGCCACACCAATTTTAAGAGCCCTGCATTGTTTCAAATAACGATCATAATATCCTTTTCCATGTCCCAAACGATATAGATGTTCATCAAAGGCTACAATTGGCACGACGATCACATCCAGTTCATCAGCCAAAAGCACTTTTCCTTCGATTGGCTCTTGAATTCCATAAGCTCCTTTTTTCATTTTACAACCTTTATACCACATGCGAAAACACATGGAAGTATCGTGTAATACTACTGGAAGCCCATAGCTCTTTAGATGTACATCATCTATGCAAACTTCATTGCCATAACTACGATATAAGGCAATGGTACCTTTTAAATATGGTTCTAAGCGTTGGACAATGGCTTTACTTTTGCATGCTATCTCCCTTTGCGTCAAAGCATTACGACGAGCAAGAGCAAGCTTTCGCACAGTTTCTTTCATCATCCGATAGAATCACTCATATCCAGTTTTAACAGCTGGTTTAATTCAACTGCATATTCCATTGGTAATTCTCTGGTAAATGGTTCTAAAAAGCCCATTACAATCATCTCAGTTGCCTGTCCTCGTGATAAACCGCGGCTCATGAGGTAAAACAGCTGTTCCTCACTGATATTAGAAACCGTTGCCTCATGTTCAATCTGACTTGTCTTATTCTTTGAAACATTCGTTGGAATCGTATCACTGCGAGATTGTTTATCAAGAATTAAGGTATCACATTCCACTTTGCTTTTCGCCCGTTGTGCCTTTGGACCATGGAATACCAACCCGCGATAATTTACTTCACCGCCATTTCGTGATACGGATTTTGAAATAATGTTGCTATACGTATCTTCTGCCAGATGTATCATTTTCGCACCAGCATCCTGGATTTGCTTTTTCCCAGCTACAGCAATAGAAACACAAATTCCCTTTGCATATGGTTCCGCTAATATACAAGCAGGATATTTCATATTGACACCTGATCCGATATTGCCATCGATCCATTCCATACTGCCATTCGCAAAAACTTTTGCACGTTTTGTAACTAGATTGATAATATTATCACTCCAATTTTGAACAGTGGAATAGCGACATCTGGCATTTTTATGAACGAAAATTTCAACAACCGCCGCATGCAATGAATCTTTTGAATAAATCGGTGCTGTACAGCCTTCTACATAGTGTACATCTGCACCTTCATCTACAATGATCAGCGTACGTTCAAATTGCCCCATACGTTCGGTATTGATACGGAAGTAAGACTGTAGCGGCTTTTCTAAATGAACGCCCTTAGGCACATAAATAAAACTTCCTCCGCTCCAAACGCAACTATTCAAAGCTGCAAATTTATTATCGGTATACGGTACGAGCTTACCGAAATACTTTTTAAAAAGATCAGGGTGTTTTTTTAAAGCTGTATCCGTATCAAGAAAAATCACCCCTTTTCTCTCTACTTCCTCTAACATGTTATGATATACAGCTTCGGAATCATATTGTGTTGTCACTCCGGCTAAGAATTCCTTTTCTGCTTCTGGTATTCCCAGCTTGTCAAACGTTTCCTTAATCGTTTCTGGTACATCTTCCCAACGTTGCTCTGTTTTATCACTAGGCTTGATATAATATGTATATTCATCAAAATTCAGTCGCGAAAGTTCTGGTCCCCAATCCTGGATTGGCATTTCCATAAATTTAGCGAATGCTTGTAAACGATAATTCAGCATCCATTCTGGTTCTTGTTTAATACGAGATATTTCCCGTATTGTTTCCTCTGTTAATCCTTGTTTCGTTTTATAAAGGCTTATATCTTCATCATGAAAACCATATTTATAATCTTCACTAGGTATCTGCATATCACTCATTTTTTAGCCTCGCTTTCCTCAATCAGCTCTTCCATTGCTTTCCAGCCGATCGTAGCGCATTTGATGCGATTTGCTTGCTTTCCTACGTTATGAAAGGCAATCGCCTCCTGTAAAACATTTTCATCAAAATCTTTGCCATCAATCATCTGATAATAATTAGCAATTATTTTTTTTGCCTCATCGATGGTTTTCCCTTGTAAAAGCTCACTCATGATGGAAGTTGAGGAAGTTGAAATGGTGCATGCCACACCATCAAAACGTATATCCTCAATGATTCCATCTGTTATCTTGCTTTGCACATAAATATCATCGATACAAGATTCACTGGCCATATGTTTCTGTAGATAGCCATCCTCTTTCTTCAATTCATGATTTCTGGGATATTCGTAATGATCCATGATGATCGAACGTAGCATCATGGGATCGTTCATGAAATTATTCATCTTACTTCCTCCTGCTAGAAAAATACATCTAAACATGTTTCCATAGTTGCATTTGCGCATACAGCTAAGAAACGATCAATCTCTTCTTTGGTATTATAGAAATACAAACTGGCACGAATCGTCGCACTTGTCTGTAATACTTCATTTAATAATTTAGCACAATGTTGTCCGCTTCTTACGGCAATACCATTTGCATTAAAGAAGGTAGCCGCATCTTGTGCAAACACCCCTTTCACATTAAAGGTGATGATGCCGGTATCATTGTTTTCATTGTAAAGGATAATATTATCCATCTGTTTCAATCTGGCTACAGCATACGCATGCAATTGTTGTTCATAACGATGGATTTCTTTCATCCCAATTGCCTGCAAATAACGTATGGCTGCATGCAATCCAAAAATACCTTCGATTGGTTGTGTACCACTTTCAAATTTATAGGGGGCATCCTTTAACTGGATATTTCCACAAACATCAAAACGTGCATTACTGTCACCGCCCAACAGCATTGGTTCCATTTGCGCAAGTAATGCTTTCTTGCCATATAGGATACCAACACCAGTAGGTCCACACATCTTATGCGCAGAAAACGCCAGAAAATCACAATCCATATCTTTAACATCGATTGGCATATGAGGCGCACTTTGTGCAGCATCAACAACAACGATAGCTCCATAACGATGGGCCAGGGCGCAAATTTCCTTCATTGGTGCGATATAGCCAAGTACATTGCCAATATGTGCTAATGCAATAACCTTGACACGCTCATTCATCATTTGTTCCAGCATGTCCATATCGATGCGTCCATCTTCTTGTAAAGGGATGTAGGCTAAGCTAGCATGACATTTGGTAGCCACACGCATCCACGGCAATACACAAGAGGCATGCTCTGCCTCACTGCTTAAAACGATGTCGCCTTCTTGCAGCAAACGTTCTCCAATACCGTAAGCCACCATGTTTAAGCCAGCTGTAGCACCTGATGTGTAGACAATTTCTTCACTTTCCGCATGTAAGAAAGCTGCCACATCTTCTCTTGTCTGCTGATATTCCTGATCTACAAAATAACTGAGATCATAATCTCCACGGTGTGCATTGGCACCATACTCTTCATAATATTTAACAACAGCATCAATCACAGCACGTGGTTTTAACGTCGTTGCTCCATTATCTAAATAAATTAATGGATGTTGTTGCATCATTTTTCCTTGCAACATTGGAAAATCCTGACGGATGTTTTCTACATTAAGCATGCAATCCCACCCTCTTTTCGATTTCATTTTTCATTTCATCATGATATGTCGCATCATCAAACAAATCACTGATAGGCATTAAATAGCCGACTGTCAAAAGACCTAATGCTTGTGAACGGCTTAATCCGCGTGATTGTAAATAATATAATTGATTTTCATCCGGTTGCCCAAGCGTCGTCGCATGACTTGCCTTTACATCATTTTCATCAATGTAAAGCACAGGCACAACTTCACTGTTGTGATGATCACTCAAAGTCAAAACGCGTGTTGTCTGATGCGATTCGCTGGCATGTGCACCCTTAACGATCTTACCAATAGCTTCCATGCGATAATTACCTTCATCTTCGACGATCGCATAATGCTCCATTTGACTTTTCGTATGTGCTACCTCATGATGACATTTCACATAAAAGTCTTTTTGTTCTTTGGCAATACAAGCGCTGCGCACCATTACCTGCGCACCACTTTCCATCAATTGTACATCCAGTCTAATCTGTGATGCCCCATCCTCAATTTCCCAATAGGCGATTGTTAATATTGCATCTTTATGTAAAACAGCCTGCTGATTCAACATATTCTTTTGCTGTTTTACATTCTTCATCAAGATCGTAAGGGAAGCTCCTTCTTCTAATTCAATACAAGAGGTTCTTAATGCCTCTATACCACCATATGGAATTGCCAGTTTTACGTTCAGGTGTTTGTCTACATGAAGATTAAATTGTGTTTCGTTATCATCAAGCGTTATCACCTGAAAGCCAGATGTTGATACATGCAGTTCCATATTAAACACCTTTGGTTCCTGCAGCACATTGCTGCAACAACGCAACTTTTTTCTTTTCTTCCTTTACGACCTGCACATGATATTCCTTTTCAATCCAGTCATAACCTTCTTGATCGATTTTTTCTATTAACTCACTGCCACCGCTGACCACAATAGCACCATCCACTAAAACATGGGCGTGTGTTGGCTTTAATAAATCCAAAAAGCGTGCATAATGACTTACTACGACCAATCCCATGCCTTGTTCGATTTGCATTTCATGGATCATTTTAGCTACCAATTTCAATGCATCGACATCTAAGCCTGAATCTATTTCATCAAGCATTGCAATTGATGGTTTCAACATCTTCATCTGAACAATCTCATTACGTTTCTTTTCACCACCAGAAAACCCTTCATTTAAGAAACGATGTGCCAAATCCGGTTTCATTTCCATTTCTTTTACTGTTTTTTCCATTTCACGGATAAACGTGAATAAAGGAATCGGACGTTCTCTTCTTGCATTCATTGCCGCTCTTAAAAAATCAGAATTCGTAACACCGCTAACCTCACTTGGATATTGCATACCTAAAAAAAGTCCAGCTTTACTACGTTCATCTACTTCCATGGCTAAGACATCCTGACCATCTAACGTAATACTACCACGTGTTACATGGTATTTGGGATTTCCCATAATGGCAGCTAACAATGTACTTTTTCCATTCCCATTTGGACCCATCAACGCATGTGTTTCATGCTCATGTATTTCCAAATTTACACCTTTTAATATCTGTTTTCCATCCACATCTACATGCAGATCATCTATTTTTAAACAACTCATGTATATCATCCTTTCAAACAGTATTATCATACCAAATTTTCTTTTGATTCACAATTGTAACGATTATAAAGTCTTATGCAATGTGAACGATAAGTGAAGGTTTATGGGAAATTGTCGTAATCCTTTTGAAAAAATTGCAATTTATCTCCATATTTATTATAATAAAACAGTATGAGTTTAGGAGGACCTATATGATAGACACATTAAAGAAGCAATGGTTCGTTGTATTGATTGCACTTATTTTCATCGGATTTACCGTATTTATCATCTATGATACAAATAAGGGCAAGCTCCCTGGTAAAAGCGAAAATGGTAAAGATGTCATTGCAACGATCAATGGAAAAAGTATTTCAGCTGATGATCTGTATGATTCCATGTACAAATCAAACGGTGGTAATACCCTTTTATATCTGCGTTTCCAAGCAGCTGTTATTGATGAAAGCGTCAAATCTACAGATGAAATTGAAAAAACTGCAGATCAATTAAAAGAGTATTTGAACAGCAATGCGCAAAATCAGGCGAGCAGTTCTGGTCAGAGCGCTGAAGAGTATTTGAAAACAGAATTAGCAAAATATGGATTCCAAGAAGATGAATTAGATTATTTCTGTAACGTACAAGCAAAAATGTCAAAAATGCAGAAAGACTACATCGACAAACATATGGAGGAATTATTTACACCGCTCTATGAGAAAAACAAGGGACGTACGGTTTCTCATATCTTAGTGAAAATGAAAGATGCTAACAATCCTACTGAGGAAGAGATGAAAACCGTCAAAGCAATTGAAAAAGATTTAAAGACCATGAGTTTTGCCGAAGTCGCTAAGAAATATAAGGATAAAGGCGACACATCAAGTGCTGAAAAAGGCGGCTATCTTGGATACATGGACTCTACAACAGGCTTTGTAGACAGCTTTAAGAAACAGGCGTTGAAGATGAAAAAAGGTGAAGTTAGCAATTGGGTCAAAGAAAGTAATGACAATTACAATGGTTGGCATATGATCAAGGTAGAAGAAACCGATAAAGATGCTATCCTAAAGGATAAAAAAGCAAAAGACTCCATCTATAGCGCTATTGAAAACGCAAATAGTGATTTAGCAAGCAAATACATCAGTGAAGCCATGAAGAAATTAGATGTAACATATGGTAATGATGATATCAAAAAAGACATCCAGGCATCCCTGGAAAGCAAATAAGGAGGCATGGAAATGAAAAAAGCAGGACTTATCGTATGTGCATTCGCCATGCTGGCAACTCTTACAGGATGTAAGGATGCCGTTGCGGATATATCGAATGGCAGTGAAAAATTAGTAAGCGTTGGCGATACGACAATAACTAAAGATAAATTGTATAATCTGCTAAAAGGCAGCAATGGTGGCAGTGCTACAATAGAATTAGTACAAAATAAAATATATGAAAAAGAAGGTATCAAGCTTAGCGAAGATATGAAAAAAGAGGCCAAAAAGACATTGGCATCCACGAAAAAAACGTTTGGCGGCGAAGAAGCCTTTCTAAATGCTATTAAAAGTTATGGATTCAACAGTGAAGAAGAATATTTAGAAAAAGCGAGCTACCCTTCTTTATTAAACAAAGAATTATTAAAGAAATATGCAAAAGACAATCAAAAAACATTATTTGAAAAATACCATCCGGTAAAAGCGAATGTGATTCAGATAGAAAAGCAAGAAAATGCCGAAAAAGCACTTGCTGCCTTAAAAAAAGGCGATAGTGCGAAAACAGTAGCTAAAAAATATGGCAAGACAGGAACCTATGATGGAAGTGAAAAAATCTACTTCAGCGGATCTGGACTTCCTGATGTTGTTTTCAGTAAAATTACTGCAACATCCAGTAAGGGACTTATCAAAGAAGTGATTGAAGATACAGAAGGTAAAACCTATTATCTTGTCAATTTAACAAATATTGATCCTAGTAGTTTTGCTGATGAAGCAAATGACGCTTTAGTTGCTGGTGTTAGTGATTTATCAAACACCATGATGGAACATTATTTGAAGAAGTATAACTTTACAATCTATGATATTGATATCTTAAATCAGATTAAGAGCACAAACGAAAGCTATATTACCCAGAAATAAGAGCGTTGCCGCTCTTTTTCTTTTATCTGAATTCTGTTATAATGACGTTACAGAAAGGATGATCATAAGATGTGTATTTTTTGTAAGATTGCCGCAAAGGAAATTCCCTCCTATTGCCTTTATGAAGATGATGAGGTCATGGCTTTTTTAGATATCTCACAAGTAACCAAGGGCCATACTCTGGTAATTCCTAAGCAACATTATGATAACTTTTTAGAATGTGACAGTAAAACCTTGAAACACATGATGGAAGTTGCTCAAAAGCTGGCTAATAGAATATGTAAAACATTGCAAGCAGAAGGAATGAACATTCTTAGTAATGTAAATGAAGTGGCTGGACAAAGCGTTCCGCATTTCCATATCCATTTAATTCCACGTTATTCAAAGGAAGATGCTTGTGTCATTCAATTTCATGAAAGTGAAAAACAAGATCTAGAGGCTTTGGCTGAACTCTTAAAGACTGTATGACTTTGTTATCACGATAGCACTTAATAAAGGTATAAAAAAGGATCCATTAATTGTGAAATGAATCCTTTTTTTATTACGCTTCGTATCATGCCATTCCATATAAGAAGCTATCCATGGTCATTGTTATTTGTCATCGGTATACACAGGTAAATCTAAAAATGTTATATGGAATTGTTTCCCATATTTATTCTGAATGACTTTTTCAAACACTTTTTGATTTGTTAAATCTTTTGTACCACTATAAATCAGTTTTTCACCATAGATATTTTCCTCACGTAACATGAAAGAGGTATTAATTTCATTATATGTAATCATATAATAAATCGTACTTTCCTTCTCTTCTAGCTTTTCACCTTTTGCGGAAACATTGACCTGACCTTTTGCCGTTATGGCATAAATATCTAAGATTCGGTCTTTATTACTTTTCTTGTTTGCATCCATAAAAATACGATACATTAATTTTTGCTCTTGTAGTTCTGGTTTCGAATTAATGTAGAAATCAGTGAAATCTTCATTTAAAATCTGTTCCATATTCTTTTTTAAATAACTGGTTCCTCTTTGATTGATTTCTTTCAAAAAAGCTGGTTGCAATTCATCGACACTGCTTAAACGTTCCGGTAAATTTTCTACTGTTATCTTTCGTATCGTATGAATGGGATGAATATGGTATTGATCCGCCAAATCTTCATCATAGGTGCTGCTTATCAAAAGCGTATCGCCATTTTGCAAATTCTTCTTAGGTGAAACCTTATACGCAACGGAATCCATAAATTCTTGTTTCCGTTGATTGTAATCCGTAATACTATTAAAAACCTTAACACTGGCAGAACCACTTTCTCCATCATATACAATAGAAATGTCCTTTGTTAAATCAACATCAACTGTTCTAAAAAACAACATATAACAAGTCGCATACAAGCTGATGATAATTGCCAGCATACAGATTGAGGTAATGGTTTTACTTTTCATTGCCTCTTTTCCAGGCGGTTTAAAGTGTGTGCTCATACACTCATCCTTTCTGTTGACTTCCTATTTAGTATACCATTTTTTATGAATCGTTACCATGCTTTCTTCTTACGTATTTCTTACTTATTACGTATCGCATATTTGATTTCTCCTTTATCAAGTCTCAACAAGACCATCTTTTTATATAATCATACGATGTTGATGAATATATGAAATAAAAGAATCCAACACTGCTATGATCAATCCTAAGCGTGTTGGATTTCTTCCCTTTTCTATTTACCTTCTTCATCTTTTAAACGTTGTACACATGCCTTCCTTACTTCATCATTCACAAATGCGGAAATATCTTGACCATAGCGTACCATTTCCCGAATGATGGTACTAGATACAAAAGATTGTGAAGGAGAAGCAAATAAAAGGATTGTTTCAATATCTTCAGCCATATGCTGATTGATACTAGCAATATCGCGTTCGTACTCATAATCCTTCACACTGCGAACACCGCGAATGATGGCAGAAGCTCCATGTTTTCTTGCATATTCTACCGTCAGACAGGTATCGTGATCAATGCGTACGTTCGCTAATTTCGCACAGGCTGCTTTCATAAACTGTAGGCGCTCTTCTAAAGTGAACGCAGAACGTTTTTCTGAATTCTCTAATATGACAACAATAACTTCATCAAACAAATGGCTAGCTCTGGTGATAATATCCAGATGTCCATTGGTGATTGGATCAAAGCTGCCGGGAAAAATGGCTTTTTTCATAATGGCCTCCATTCTTTCGCTACATGCGGGCACAAATTTTCTAAACACACTTACCACTAGTTGTTTTATAGTTTTTAGGAAAGAACACTATAGAGCATGTGGAAGTAAATGGTATTTCTTATTTGCTTAATTTAAATAAGTACCTTTGCCGTATTTTTAAGTTCCCCATTTTTATCAAGTTTTCACCCTTACCTCTTCTTATAATATGTAATACGCGTAATGCCATAGGTGGCATCTTTTACCTGCTCTAATGTTCCATAATACTCTTTAAAGGAATCCTCTTTAAGACTTTCGCAAACAACATCAGCTCCTGAAGAAAGCAGATCATGTTCCTCCAAGTAAGTTAAGATCCAATCAATCTGTTGTTTTTGATAAGGTGGATCTAGATAAACAAGATCAAATTTTCTTCCTTGTTCACTAGCAGCTGCTAGAGCTTTCTTGTAATCCATCTTCCATATTTCACAATTTTGCTGAATGCCTAATGTTTTAATATTCCGACGTATAGTCGCAATCGCCTTGCCATGAATATCACAAAGGATGGAATGGGATATGCCACGACTGATAGCTTCCAAAGACATATTTCCACTACCACCAAACAAATCCAGCATCTCACCACCATCAAAATATGGTCCAATTCTTGAGAATACTGCCTCTTTTACTTTATCTAAAGTAGGCCGTGTCGCATCCCCATCTACTGCCTCTATAACACGAGAACGAAATTTTCCTGCAACTATTCGCATTTTTTTCAACTCCTTATGTATAAACCAAAATTGGATGGGCATCATACTAGTGCAACCAAGTAAATGGTTGCTACCCCCCAATCTTTGTTTCTCCTCTTCCCTTTCTTAAAGAGTCCCTACCCCTTGGGGCTCTTTTTTTATCTACGCCTACTTTCACACTGCCCTGACGTCGAATGCGTGAGATGACCCCCTGAGATATTCCTATGGCACTCATGATAGACATCAAAGAACTACCGCCACTGGATATAAACAATAATGGTACACCAGTCAACGGTATCAATCCGCTGACACCACCGACATTCAAAACAAAATGTACAAAAATATACATGCCGGTACCAATCAAAATAATTTTATAGCCTTCACTTTGCGTATGAAAAGCATAATAGAATAAGCGTTGTAAAATAAGCAAGTAGCCGATTACTACGATACCTAATCCAAACACGCCTAATTCTTCTACAACGATAGAGAGGATGAAATCATTATCGGACTGTGTAAGATATCCATATTTTTGAATAGAGCTACCAAAACCTACACCTGTGATACCGCCTCTGGCGAAACCATATAAGCCATTAATCAATTGATACCCTACACCATGCGGATGTTGGAAAGGATCGATGGCGATATCCACACGACTACTTACATGTTTAAAAACAGGCAGTTTTGCTACCATCGTACTTCCGGTTTCACTCATAAGGAACAATGTACATACTGTGCCAACTATGAGTAACAGTTTTACCGTACGCTGTGCTTTTCTTAAACTGCGATGGGAAGGTATTAAAAAGCAGATTATCGTGATCATCGTCAATACCAACATCGTACCTAAATCACGCTGAAATAAAATTATCACAAAGAAAACAATAAAGAATATGACTGGAATGCGCACAATTGTCCAAAAATCATAGTTTTTGCGACCTGCCAATTCTACATACACAGCCATGATAACCACCATGAAGATTTTAGCAAATTCCGAAGGCTGCAAAGTGACCTCCATTCCAGGAATCGGAATTTGAATCCATGCTTTAGAACCAAACGTTTCTTTTGATACTAAAGTAAATGCCAATAAGCCTAATAGTATTAAACCAGCATAAAGATAAAGCTTCTTTGCCCTTGTCATCGTAAAGTTATTAGCAAAAAAAGTCATTAAGACATATGAGAATACCACAAAAGCCATCTGTTTGAGGATAACTTTCACCAGAACCAGTAAGCCACCGGCCTTTCCGGCATTCGTTGAAATGATCATTAAAGTACCAAAAGCAATTAGGATCAACACAGCTGCCTGCAGCGCCACATCAAATTTCTTTGGCATCTTTAAAGATACAATTATATTTTTTATCCGCAAGTGACATTCTCCTTTCTTTCATGTACTCTTAATGATATCATATTCTATATCATTTTTTAATATTTATTTAGCAAAACTCTTCCATTCTGAAAGAAAAGCGTATAAAATAAAGAACGAAAGAAAAGGAGTCTGTATATGAGCTTTAATTATGATAACATCGTTAAGGATAGTGATCCTATCGTTAGAGAAAAAAGCGTCACCGTACCAATTCCGATGCATGAAGAAGATAAAGAATTGTTAATGGACATGTTGCAATATGTTCGTGACTCACAAGACAGTGAACTGGCAGAAAAGCAGAACCTACGCCCAGCCGTCGGCATAGCGGCGATTCAATTAGGAATTCCTAAAAAAATGCTTGCTGTTGTTGTTCCTAAAGATGAAGAAGAAGATTATGAATTTGCTTTAGCAAATCCTAAGATTATTTCTGAATCAATTCAAAAAGCATATCTGAAAAACGGTGAAGGCTGTTTATCTGTAGAAGAAGAACATGAAGGCATCGTTCCTCGAGCTGCCCGCATTAAGGTCAAAGGCTTTGATTTATTACGTAATGAAGAAATCGTAATTTCAGCTAGCGGTTATCTCGCCATTGTATTACAACATGAAATGGATCATTTCAATGGTACTTTGTTTTATGATCATATCAATGTTACGAATCCTTGGCAGGAAATTCCAGACGCTAAGGTTATTGAATAAATGCTCATTAAGAGCATTTTTTATGCCCAAAACAGGTAGTTAAATGAAAAAAAGATACAGAAGCTGATTATTTTCGCTGATTTATGTTATAATAGAAAAAGATATAGGGTGCATATCAAATATAGTAAGAAAGGAGTTATTATGATAAATCATCATACAACAAATAAAAATCGTGCACCGAGAATCAGTCAGGATACAACGAATAAAGACAGTTATAATAAAATAAATACCGAACGAGGCGATACGCTAATTTATGCAATGGGCGGATTAGGCGAAGTCGGAAAAAATATGTACTGCTTTGAACACGAGAATGAAATCTTAATCATTGACTCTGGTGTTCGTTTTCCTGAGGACGATCTTCTCGGTGTCGATTATGTCATTCCAGATTATAACTATCTGGTGAAGAATAATCGTAAACGTAAAATATTAATTATCACGCATGGTCATGAGGATCATATTGGAGGAATTCCCTTCCTTTTAAAAAGTGTTGATATCGAAGCTATTTACGCACCGGCTTTTGCGGTAGCGTTAATCAATAAAAAATTAGAAGAACGTAAAATGCTAAGAGGCGTTAAAATCGTAGAAATCAATGATCGTAGTTCGGTCAAGATGCAACATTTCACATGTGGTTTCTTCAACACGACACATTCGATACCTGATTCTTTGGGTATTTTGATTAATACGCCAAATGGGCGTATTGTTGAAACTGGTGACTTTAAATTTGACTTGACACCGGTTGGCAGCAATGCTGATTATCAGGTCATGGCTTATATGGGACAGATTGGCGTAGACTTATTAATGAGTGATTCTACCAACTCTGGTGTAGCGGATTTTTCCATTTCTGAAAAGAAAGTGGCAGCAGAAATTTTAGATACCATGAAAAAAACGGATGGACGTTTAATTGTAGCAACCTTTGCTAGTAATGTCTATCGCGTTTCGCAAATCTTAGAAGCGGCTGTTGCTTGTGGACGTAAGGTCATTATCTTTGGACGTAGCATGGAGAATGTTGTAACCATTGGACGTAAAATGGGTAAGATCAAGGTTGGTGAAGAACACTTCTTAAAACCGGAACAGCTTTCTCATACACCAGCATCAAAGACATGTATCGTATGTACCGGCAGCCAAGGAGAACCACTTGCGGCATTGTCTCGTATTGCGAATGGAACACATCGTTTCATCAAACTGATTCCTGGTGATACCGTAATTTTCTCTTCTTCTCCGATACCTGGTAACGGAGCTAGTGTCAATCAGGTTGTTAACAAATTATTTAAAGCCGGGGCAAATGTCCTGACAAAATCAATTTTAGGTAATTTGCATACGACCGGCCATGCCTCACAGGAAGAGCAGAAATTGATGCTGCAGTTGATTAAGCCGAAATACTTCATGCCTGTCCATGGGGAATATAAAATGTTGAAACAGCACAAAGAAACAGCTATGGAGACTGGTATTCCTGAAGAAAATATCTTTACTTGTGCAAATGGGGATGTATTGATTTTGCGTAATCACCATGTATACGAAAGCAGCTTCCGTATTGCGGCTGATGATATTTATGTTGATGGCAATGATATCAGCGGTGTATCTACTGCCGTTTTAAAAGATCGTAAGATTTTGGCGGATAATGGATTAGTTGCAGCTATCATAGCGATTGATTCAAAAGAAAATAAAGTGTTATGCAAACCTGTTATTGTATCTCGTGGATTTGTCTTTATTAAAGATAGTCAGGGCTTATTGAAAGAAGCAGAAATGATTGTATACGATGCATTGAAGGAAAAAATGAAACAGCGTACAACCTTTTCTGATTTAAAGAATTGCGTGCGTTCTACTTTGGAACCGTTCTTATACAATAAGACACATCGTAATCCTATCGTTATTCCTGTTATCATTAATTCAAAAGCGGCTATGGCAGCCATGGCACAAGCTAGAGCCACACGCGTCAATCAACGAAAAACGCCACGAAAACCAACAACACATGAACCATCTTAACCGAAGGAAACCTTCGGTTTTTATTTTCTTATCCTCTTCTTTATGGTAAAATAAATGAGAATATGAGGTGTAAACAGCATGGTGAAAAAACTAGTAAAAATTGTTTCTGTATTATTACTTTTTGCCCTTCTAATTGCAGGTGTTTTCTTTTATTCTATCTACTATTCTGTGGATCATGTGAAGCTTGTAAATGAAACAATCAGTAGTACAAAAATCCCCACTTCAATGAATGATATTAAAATTGCTTTTATAAGCGATATCAAATATCATGGGTTTATGAAAAAAGAAAGACTTTCTACCATGATGGAAACCTTAGAAACCGCAGGGGCTGACATTGTTATCTTTGGCGGCGATGTCTTTACTTCCTTTGAAGAACAAAAACCCGATTCACAAACCGTGCGTGAAATTACTTCCCTGTTACAAAATATTAAAGCTCCATTAGGTAAATTTGCTGTATTAGGAGATGAAGATCTAGTAAGCAAAGAAGCCAAGCAAAAAGTCACCACTATTCTTTATAACAGTGATTTTGAAATTATCACCAATAAGAAATTGCAAATTCGCAACGGCAGTAAAGATAGCATTACACTCATTGGCTTAGATTCCATGATCAATGGCAACCCAAATGTATCCAAGCCTTTTGATAACATTAGTTCTGATGAATTTAATATTATGGTAACGCATTGTCCTGATATCATTAATAATAATGAAATTAACACAAAGTATTTAGATATCATCCTCAGTGGTCATTCTCTCGGTGGTCAAATTTATTTGCCATTGATAGGAGCTTTACAGAAAAGTGAAGGTGCTGATACATATTCACATGGTAAATATAGCATCAATGAAACTAAGCTCTATGTTTCCAATGGTTTGGGGACTGTTAATATGGATATGCGTTTGTTTGCCAGACCACAAATTTTGATCTTTCGTTTGGTGCATGAAAATTAACATGCACCTTTTTACAAACATCACTTCTAAAAGGAGGTTCTTTCATGATTGAAATCACATTTACAGAAAGTGCCGGTGGCGGTTTAAAAATGGCTCATGCCCTTTTGCACAATCAGCAATCTTCTTCACAAACCACCTTGCCAACAGAAATCCCACCTTCTTTTCAAGCATATGTAGGGGAAAATGTGTTTTGTTTTTCCCTTATGTTAACTGTTGGAAAGATTTCTGAAGAGCTGTTCTTTTCCCAACGTCAAGATATACTGCAGCAGCTTTATCATGATTTACCAAAAGATCTTCCTAGTGGAACACAAATGGCTAAGGATTGCATAGAACAAACCAAGCAGCAAATGACGATGTTAAAGAAACGCTTACAAGAAAAAGAAACAATCCGTATCTGGTACAGCCAAACACCGGATGATATTTGTGGATTTTATTGGTTTTGTCATCTATTACAGCAATGGCAGTTTTCAAATACTGTATATCTTCTGAAACTACCTGATTGGGAATATCATGATGGAGATCATGTTAATGTGAACCATCTTTGGAGTGAAGTTGCCCCAGAAGCCTTCTTCTCTTACCTTCCCCTTCAACAAGTTGCTCCCCCATCGCTGATTCAGTATTATGCACAATGCTGGCATACATTGCAAGAGGAAAATGGTAGTTTACGTGCCATCATCAATAATAACTTACTTACTGTTCCACTTACTTTTTATGATTTCCTCATCATAAAAACTTTTGCTAAATTTCATAAACCGGTTGTTGAAGCCTTTGTAATAGGAAAGCTTCTTAGCAAAGAAGCTGTTGGAATTCATGATACTTTTTTACATGCACGCATTCAATTTCTCCTACAAAAAAAACTATTGAAATGCATTGAAAAAGCTGAAGATAAACCTTATTATGATAAACTTCTCCTTAGCGACTATCTGATGTAAGCATATTTCAGCTATGTACTAGTCTTTTGTTTACGCTAAATTCAACAGATAATTATGAAACATACATAAAATAGTACGAAATCATAAATTTATGGAAGTTACTATAAGAATCATATCACAGAAGGATGTCTAGCTGGCATAGTTTATCGTAAAGCCAGCGCCTGCACAAATATATTAAAGCATCCCTATTTCATGCAATAAGGAGAAGATTGCAATTGCTGAGAATCGAAAAAAATGATTTATAATGATACTAATTCCTTTTCCATGCATTTACTAATCCTCTTACATACTATGAATTCATTTTATCGTAAACATACATACAAAAAGAAAAAATCAGGCAGTGTTTTGCCTGATCTTTTTACTGTATCTACGCTTTGATTCTAATACTTTTTTGTCTATGCGCGTAATTGGGCATCAACATCATGTTTCAAAGTTTCCAGGATTTTATCAAAGATTTCATTGATTTCCTTATCCTTTAAGGTACGCTCATTTGACTGGAAGTTGATGGACAATGCTATTGATTTATGTCCTTCTTCTACATGTTCACCGGTATAAACATCAAAGACTTCTACGTTTTGAATGATGTTTTCTTTACCCAATTTACCATTTTTACGAATGCTGTTTAAGATATCCGCAACCTTTACATCTTCTTTAACAACCAATGCCAAATCGCGTGATACACTAGGATATTTGCTGACTTCGATAAATTTAACCTTACTTGCTTTATTGTTTAACAGCACTTCAAGATTTAATTCCATGCCATACACATCATCAATCGCATATTCTTTTGCCATTGCCGGATGAATTTCTCCAAAAATACCCAGTAATTCTTTACCCAAATATAACTCTGCACTGCGATATGGGTGGAAATGTTTCGTATCTAATTTATTTTCTTGAACACGAATACGATTATTACTAAAGCCTAATGCTTCCAGCATGCTTTCAGCCAATCCTTTTAACGTGTAGAAATCAACATCCACACTGAATTTCTGCCAACGGTTTTTCTGCAAAGCACCACTTGCCGCAACAGCTAAGCGTTCTTCTACATGATGATTGCCATACACATTACTGATTTCAAACAATGCTACATCATGCTGATTTCTTGCCTGATTATAAGCAATACATCCCAACAAGGATGGCAGTAAGCTGTTTCGTACATAACGGCGATCTTCACTCATTGGTGATGCCATTTCTACGATATCCTGACTGCATGGAAGGATAGCATCTTCGATATGTTTTTTACTTACCAAAGAATAGCTGACAGCCTCATTATAACCAAGATTACTTAAAATATCGCGTACTCTTCTACGCATTCTTTGACGATTATCTAAAGCCCCTAAAGTTGCTGGCATATATGGCAAAGTACTAGGCAAACGATCATACCCTAAAATACGAATGATTTCTTCTGCAATATCTGCTTCCATACTGATATCGGTACGATAGCTAGGAATGCAGACATGAATGTTTTCCCCTTGTTTGCTAGGAGCAAAGTGCAAATCCTCTAATACTTGCATAACTTCTGCTTCGGCAAAGGTTGTACCTAGCAGTTTGTTGATGCTGTCCAGATTCACATCAAAGGCAACCGGTGTATAGTGATTATCCCCATACTGAACAGTTTCTTCAATACCATCCGCATCTGCATATTCACGTAATAAAGCAACTGCTCGATCCATTGCCTTGAAGGTTGCCATCGGTTCAATGCCTTTTTGGTAACGCACACTGGCATCGGTATTCAGATTCAAACGGCGTGCCGTATTACGGATTGCCACATGATGGAAGATGGCTGCTTCAATGATAATTCCACTTGTTGTATCTTCAATCTTAGAATCATCACCGCCCATAATACCAGCAATACCAATTGGTTTTCCTTCGGTGGTAATTACGATATCATCATCAGTTAAAGCATAATCAACACCATCTAACGCGGTATATGTGCATGCTTGATGATCTTTTACCGTGATTTCCTGAGCCGGAATCGCATTGATATCATAGAAATGCAAAGGCTGTCCAGTTTCTAACATGACGATATTGGAAATATCTACCACGTTATTGATCGATTTCATACCGGCTGCCATTAACAGCTCTTTCATCCATTTTGGTGAAGGTTTGATAGTCACATGATTGATAACCTTCCCTAAGAATAATGGACATTTTTCTGTTTCACTGGAAACTTTTAATTTCGTAGGTGTTCCTATATTAGCACTGCCTTCTTCATAGGGCAATGTCACTTCTTTATGTAAGATAGCCCCGGTTTCCAAAGCCATAGACCAAGCAGCCATACAATCGTTACGATTTGGTGTTAATCCAACATCCAAAATGGCATCATCCAAGCCTAGATATCCTAATGGATCTTCATTGCCAACAGGTGCATCTTCATCCAAGACCTCAATTCCGTTTTTACTTTCTTCACTCAGCATATGTGCATCAACACCAAGCTCCAATAAAGAACAGATCATGCCATTAGAGGCTTGTCCGCGAATCATACCGGCTTTGATTTCACCATCAGGTAACTTTGCCCCAACACGAGCAACGATGACCTTTTGTCCAGCGGCAACATTTGGTGCCCCACAAACAATTTGCTCACTTGTATCCCCTAGATCCACCTGACAAACATGCAAATGGTCACTATCTGGATGTGCTTCACAGCTCAATACCTTACCAATCACCAATTTACTGCCACTTGACATATGCGCAACGCCTTCAACTTCCAAGCCAGCATCGGTAATGCGTTCGGCCATTTCTTCTATCGTAATATCGGACAGATCCATGTACTGTCCTAACCATTTTTTACTTATTATCATGCCAACATCCTCCTACTCGAAACGATTAAATGTCTTCAAGAAGCGAAGATCATTTGTATAGAAATTACGTATATCCGTAATGCCATATTTCAGCATAGCTACACGTTCAATACCGACACCAAACGCAAAACCGCTGCATTTCTCAGGATCATACCCAGCCATACGTAGCACATTTGGATGCACCATGCCGGCACCTAAGATTTCAATCCAACCGGTTCCTTTACAAACCGGGCAGCCCTTGCCTCCACATACATGACAACTAACATCAACTTCCACGCTAGGTTCTGTAAACTGGAAATAGCTTGGACGGAAACGAATCGTACGGCTTTCACCGAACATTTTCTGTGCTAAGAATTCCAAGGTTCCCTTTAAATCAGATAAGGTGATGCCTTCTGCGACAACCAAACCTTCACACTGCATAAACTGATGAGAATGCGTTGCATCATCATCATCACGGCGATAGACCTTACCTGGGCAGATGACCTTGATTGGCAGATGGCAATTTTGTTTTGCATAGTATTCCAATTGGCGCATTTGTACGGCAGTCGTGTGGGTACGTAGCAATTCTTCTTCATTGATGTAGAAGGTATCCTGCATATCTCTGGCAGGGTGATCCTTTGGTATATTGGCACGTTCAAAGTTATAGAAGTCTTCTTCTACTTCCGGACCTTCAGCTACCGTATAGCCTAAACCAATAAACAAATCTTCAATTTCCTGCTGGATGAGCATCAAAGGATGTAAATTGCCCAGGTTCGGCTTTTGACCATCTAAAGTGATATCAATTTTTTCCTTTTCAATCTTTTCTTCCATTTCTTTGATTTCCAACACCTGCTTGCGTTCTTCTATCGCATCCGCAAACATTGTTTTGACCTCATTGACCTGTTGGCCAAAGGCAGGGCGTTCTTCCTTAGGAAGATCTTTCATTGATTTCATAACTTCCTGAATCGGACCTTTTTTACCAAGATACAATACACGTAATTCTTGCAGATCATGCAAACTTTCACAGGCTGCAATCTTAGCAAGGCCTTCTTCTTTGATACTTGTAAGCTTTTCCATACTTTCATTCCTTTCTGCTTATAAAAAAAGCCGCAAGCTACAGGAACCCATGCGTATGGGCGGTACCATCCTGTTTCATCTTGCGACACACTTACTTACAATACACAGATAACCGCTGTGTGATACGGGGGATCATTACTCCCACTCCTAGGTGAATTCATAAAGGCTTTTCACAAAAAGACTTTCAGCTGGTGTCTTTTCTCTCTGGGTGAAGGCATTTTACTACTAGTCCTCATCAACGTATTCTTTATTATTATAAAGAACTTATGCTGAAATTACAAGGGGAAAATCAGAAGAATCAGATGTGCAACAGCATTCACACTCATACACAACAGGATTCCTAATATTGTAGGAATCAGAAATGCCAGCCATGTCCATTTCCAGCTTTGCGTTTCTTTATGAATAGTCAATAATGTGGTAGCACATGGAAAATGCACAAGGGAGAACAGCAGCGTACAAATGGCAGTGATCCATGTCCAACCATGATCAACAAATAAACTCTTAAGTAAGGTCAGATTACTTAGATCATTCATAGAACCACTTGCCATATAAGCCATAATCATAATAGGTACGACAATCTCATTTGCTGGAAATCCTAATAAGAATGCTAATAGAATTACCCCATCCAATCCCATCAATTTCGCAAAAGGATCTAGAAAACCGGAGACATATGCTAAGATCGTAATTCCCTGCACCTCCACGTTGGCGAACAACCAAATGATGATGCCGGCTGGTAACGCCACACTGATGGCCCTTCCCAAAACAAATAAAGTACGATCAAAGATAGAACGAAGGATGACCTTACCAAACTGTGGGCGGCGATATGGCGGTAGTTCCAGAGAAAAACTAGAAGGTATACCCTTTAATAAGGTTTTCGATAAGACTTTTGATACCAAAAAGGTCAAAAAGATACCAAACAAGATGACAAGAGTCAGCAGGAGCGTAGCAAATAAACCATTCCACGGTGCTGCAAACATACCGGCAAAAAACATGGTGATAATACTGATAAGCGTAGGAAAACGTCCATTGCACGGCACAAAGACATTCGTCAAAATAGCAATCAAACGCTCTCTAGGGCTATCAATGATGCGAGCACCGCTAACCCCAACTGCATTACACCCAAAGCCCATTGCCATAGTCAATGCCTGTTTTCCACACGTACAAGCCTTTTGAAAAAAGCCATCCAGATTAAAGGCAATACGCGGAAGATAGCCAAAGTCTTCTAATAAGGTGAATAAGGGAAAGAAAATAGCCATAGGTGGCAACATGACGGCAATGACCCATCCTGCTGTCTTTACCATACCATCCACGAATAAACCTTCTAGCAGTTTTGCCACATGCAGCTGCTCACAAGCCTGATGTAGCCATGCTTCCAATTGAACAAAGAAGGCACTTAGATAAGCACTTGGAACATTGGCACCGGCAATTGTGATCCAAAAAATCAATGCCAATAACACGATCATACACAAAAAGCCCCACACCTTATGCGTAACGATACGATCCATACGCATATCCTTTTCTAAATAGGATCCATCCTCAATCTTGACACACTGATCACAGATCATCTTCGCTTTTTTTTGTAAGGCATTCACTATGATATCCTCAAATTGTTCATAGCAGCCACTTCTTTTTAGATGTTCCTGTTCCTGTCTGACCATAGTCTGAACTTCCTCTTTATTCGTCAAGACGGCATAAAATTTTTCGTCCTCTACTTGCGGATCAAGTAATTTTAATGCCAGAAAATGATGATTCCATCCAGGCGCATGAATAGTCTGTGCCAGTCTTTCGATTGCCTGTTGCAATTGTGCATCATAAGACAGTACACACCACTCACGCAGTGGTTTTTGAGCTGTTTTTTCAATGGCTTCCTTTAAGCTGCGAAATCCTTTTCCATTACGAGCACTCATGCCAACGACTTCAACCTGTAATAAGTTAGCTAATTTATCAAGATCCAGATGGATGTGTTTCTTTTCGGCTTCATCCATCAAATTAACAATTACTACAACACGATTCGTAATTTCCATGGTTTGTAAGACTAAATTCATATTGCGTTCTAACATCGTCGCATCACAAACGACCAGACAGACATCACATTTCTCAAAACAAACGAAATTGCGTGCTACCTCTTCCTCACTAGAATGTGCTAAAAGTGAATAAGTGCCAGGAAGATCGATCATTTCATGAATGCGATCATGATGTGTAAAAGTGCCACTAGCCAGTTCAACAGTTTTACCAGGCCAATTCCCCGTATGCTGTTTCATGCCTGTCAAACCATTAAACACTGTACTTTTTCCGACATTTGGATTTCCCAACAAGGCAATTGTATAGCCCTTTGTTTCTTTTTCATATAATTCATTAATTTCCTCATTCATCTGCATTAATTTCTCAAACAGCACGAAACTCCCCCTTTTCGCGAACTTCGATGTTCTTTTCATCGCTCGCACGCAAAGCAATCTTACCACCTTTTACAATATATGCCCGCATACCTTTGGAGGGTGAGGAAAGAATAGGTTCTACGATATTACCCACAACAAAGCCCAGATCCATCAGCCGGCGTTTCATATGTGCCTCATGATGTAATGCTATGATTTCCACCTGTGTAAGCAAAGGCACCTCCTGTAATGTCATCCTTAAACACCTCCTATGTTAGTATATTGAACCTGGTAAAAATAGCTGATGGCAAATACCTAGACATAGAATAAGATATGTACAAATGCAGCTAGGTTGTATAACTTAAGACAAAAACATAGAGAATTCGTATATAATAAAAAAGATATCTGCAAGAGATGTTTGCAAATATCTTATCGGTTTATAAATTAGTTAATTCCTCATCTAAACATTTTAGATCCTTACGAATAGTTAAGGCTTGCGGACATAGCGTTTCACACTTTCCACATTGTTGACAATGACTAGCTTTTTCTTCTTCCTTCATACTAGTATACGCATCTTTGGTTTTTTGTGCAAAGGCATATTTAGCATACTCATTCCACAATTTGAAATTTTTAGGAATATCTACACCGAAAGGGCAAGGCATACAATAACTACATCCGGTACAGCCATTGCGGGTACGCTCTTTGATCTTCTTCGCTGCTCTTTCAACCAACTGACGTTCTTCCTCTTGCAATGGTGTGAATTGCTCGAAGGTGGAAAGATTATCCAAGACCTGTTCCATGCTAGACATGCCACTTAAGACAACCTTCACATTTGGTTTGCTGGCAACCCAACGCAATGCCCAAGAAGAAATGCTTTTTTCTGGAGCGTATGCCTTCATTTCGGCAGCGATATCTTCTGGCAAATAAGATAATGAACCACCCTTGATTGGTTCCATAATGACCATTGGAATCCCTAGCTGCTCAGCTAAAGCATAGCCACGATCTCCGGCCTGTACATCTGTATCTACATAATTATATTGAATCTGACAAAAATCCCAAGCACGATAAGTTAGAATTTCTTCAAAGACCTCATAACTATCATGAAAAGAAAAACCAAAATTGCGAATCTTTCCTGCTTGCTTTAATTCCTCACAATAGCTCACAATACCTAATTGTTTTGCCTTTTCCCATTTTGCTTTGTCTAAGGCATGTAACAAATAAAAATCAACATAGTCTACATCTAAACGCGCAAGCTGTTTCTCAAACATTACCTTTGCATCATCTAAAGAAGTAAGATCCCATAAAGGAAGTTTGGTTGTCAGGTAAAAACTATCACGTGGATATTTTTTCAGCACCCTGCCCACAAAAGGTTCACTATCACCATGATGGTAAGGAAAAGCCGTATCAATATACGTCACTCCATGGGCAATGGCTGTATCCAACATTTTCGTTGCTTGTTTCTCATCAATGCTGCCATCCTTGTTCGTTGGAAAACGCATACAGCCAAATCCTAATAAAGATGGTGTATATCCATGTTTCATCTCTCTATATTCCATGTGAAAATACCTCCTACTTTTTTTATCATTATACTATGAAATTTTAAAAGAAAACAGGACTATTTCATCCTGTTGTCAATTCCTTTAGGTCAAATGGTGTCATTTGGTATACATAATTCAGCCAGTTGCGATAAAGCAAATTGGCATGGGCACGCCATTTAAAAAGCGGCTCTTTGCTAGGATCATCTTCAGGAAAATAATTATATGGAATCTGAATTTCTTTGCCCTGGTTCAGATCACGGAAATACTCCTGTGCTAAGGTATCCTTTCCATATTCTAAATGCCCCATAATGAAGATACGGCGAAAATCACGTGTAGCAATAATATTAGAGCCTGTTGTATTAGAGCGTGATAAAACTTCCAGTTCCTTGACCTCTGCTAAAGCTTCTTCATCAATCGCTGTATGGCGAGAATGCGGTGTCATATGTACCTCATCAAAGCCATTGGTCAAAAAGTTATATTCATCACACAAGAGCTGCGGGAAGATACCAAATACTTTATGTGGAAGTAAATGCTTTTGGATCCCATAATGATAATATAAGCCTGCCTGCGCACCCCAACAGATATGCACGGTGGAATAAACATGGGATTTGCTCCATTCCATGATCGTACAAAGCTCTTGCCAATAATCCACATCTTCATATTCTAAATGTTCTACCGGTGCTCCGGTAATAATAAGACCATCGTAATGGTTCTCCTTCAACATGGAAAAATCATCATAAAATTTCAATAAATGATCGGCACTGGTATTCTTAGAAACATGGTTGCTGACCTTCATAAAGTCAATATCTACCTGTAAAGGTGATTTACTGATCAAACGCAAGATCTGCGTTTCTGTTTCAATCTTTTTCGGCATCAGATTTAAAATAGCAATGCGCAATGGACGAATATCTTGTTTTCGGGCAACATCCTCTTCTAAGGCAAAGATTTTTTCACTTTCCAAAATCTCCTTAGCAGGCAATCCATTTAGTATATTAATTGGCATACCAAATCACCCTAAATTTGCGCAAAGGCTTGTTTCAGATCATCTAAGATATCTTCCACATTTTCAATACCGCATGATAAACGTATCAAGCCTGGGGTAATACCGCAATTTACCAACTGTTCATCACTTAACTGACGATGTGTTGAGCTTGCCGGATGCAAGACACAGGTACGAATATCGGCTACATGGACTTCCAAAGAAGCGAGTTGTAAATGATCGATAAAGGCAGCGGCGCGCTCCCTTCCCCCTTTAATGGAAAAGGAAATAACTCCACAACAGCCATTTGGCAGATATTTCTGTGCCAAAGTATAGTATTTAGAACTTTTTAAGCCTGGATAGTTTACAAATTCAACAGCTTCCTGACTTTCTAAATATGCAGCCACTTTCTGGGCATTTGCACAATGACGCTCCATGCGCAAAGCCAGTGTTTCTAAGCCTAGGTTTAATAGGAAAGCAGAATGGGCAGCTGGATAGCAACCTAAATCACGCATCAGCTGTACGCGTGCTTTGGTAATATAAGCAGCCTTACCAAAGCTTTCGGTATAAACAATACCATGATAAGATTCATCCGGTGTGCTTAAGCCAGGAAATTTTCCATTATCCCAAGGAAAGTTCCCACTATCTACGATCACACCGCCTACCTGCAAGGCATGTCCATCCATATATTTTGTCGTTGAATGGATTACGATATCGGCACCCCATGCAAATGGACGGCACAAAATCGGTGTAGCAAATGTATTATCAATTAATAAAGGTACATCATGGGCATGTGCTAGTTTGGCAAACTTTTCAATGTCCAACACATTCATGGCCGGATTCGCCATGATCTCACCAAAAACGGCCTTGGTATTCGGACGAAAAGCAGCTTCAATTTCGGCTGGCTGTGCATCCGGGTCAACAAAGGTAACTTCAATGCCAAACTTCTTCAAAGTAATGGCAAATAAATTCACCGTTCCGCCATAAATCGTTGAAGAAGAAATCACATGATCTCCGCTTTCCAACAAATTCATCAAAGCTATGAAAGAAGCACTCTGTCCACTTGTTGTACATAGTGCACCGATACCGCCTTCCAATGCGGCAATCTTTTTTTCTACTGCATCTACAGTAGGATTGGAAATACGTGAATACATATGCCCTTCTGCTGTTAGATCAAATAATTGTCCTACAAAATCAGTTGAATCATATTTATATGTCGTACTTTGATAAATGGGCAATACACGTGGTTCCCCATTCTTTGGTTCATACCCTGCATGTAAGCATTTTGTTTCTATTTTCATAAACGCTCCTCCAATTTTCATATGTTTAATTTTACTATCATTTCTTTCATTATTCAATCTATTTTTATTTCACTCCTACACAGGTTCTTCCTTTGATCTGATCCAATACCCGCATGACCTCCATACTGGCTGCCTGTGACATTAGCGGACTTTCCAATAGTCCTTGTTCCATGCAATCTACAGCATGTTCGATTTCCGGTGTAAAATCACTCTCCATACAAACTTGAATCTTCTCTTGCCCATCCTCTTTCACAAGAAGTGCCTCGGTGTTCTTCCAAAAATTCTCACAAACGATATAGCCGTTATCTCCATATAAAAACCCCTTATTTTCAACTGTCATATTCCAACAGCTGCGAATACTAGCCATGATGCCATTTTCATATTGTAATAAGCATTGCATAAAATCATCATACCCTTTTTGCGTAAGATGGACCATATCTTTGCAGGATACAAGCCTGCTATTGGCAAAAAAGTTTGCATAAACCAATGGGTATACACCGACATCATAACTACAGCCCCCATCCTCTTGACGATAGCCCCAAAAATCATCCGGCATATTTTCCTTACCAAGATCATAACCATAACTTGCCTCAATATAGCGCAATTGCCCGATTGCTCCATCCTGTATCATTTGTTGAATGGTCTGATTTAAAGGAGTAAAAATCGTTTTTTCTGCCTCCATTAAAAAACATCCTTGTTTTTTCGCAAAGGTAAAACACTCCACTACTTGCTCATGATTAGCAACAAATGGTTTTTCACATACTACATGCTTATGATGCTGTAAGCATGCCATGATATGTGTATAATGCAAATAATTAGGGGTACAGATATACACCATATCTACCTGAGGATCATGCAGCAATTCCTCATAGCTCCCATAGGCTTTGGGGCAAGGATGTTGTTTTTGAAAATCTTGAGCGTGTGCGATATTTCGCGATGCTACCGCATATAGCTGTGCATTGTGTGCATAGGCAATCCCCTTTGCAACACGATGTGAAATCTTTCCTAATCCCATGATACCGATATTTTTCATAGACGTTACCTTCCTTTTCCTTTATTGTAACGCAAGGAGATACAACTCGTAAAGAAGTCATTTTCATATGTTTGATTCTTTGTTATAATGAAAAAAAAGGAGGCTTTTAAAATGGAATATGAAATCAAAGGCGGGCAATTACCGGTTGTTGTTTGTCATTTACAAAAAGATGAAAAAGTATTTACCGAATCCGGTGGCATGTGCTGGATGGATGATGGATTTGAAATGTATGCGAATACACGTGGTGGTTTACTAAAAGGATTAGGCCGAGCTATGGCTGGTGAATCCATTTTCTTAACAACCTATACTGCCGGCAACGATAATAGTGAAATTGCCTTTGGCTCTAGTTTCCCCGGTAAGATCTTACCCATTACCTTATGTGATGGAGAATGCATCATCATTCAGAAAACAGCCTTTCTAGCTGCGGAAGACAGTGTCACCTTGCAACCATTCTTCCGTAAACGTTTAGGAGCCGGTTTCTTTGGCGGAGAAGGTTTTATCCTACAAAAACTGATAGGACCGGGAACCGCCTTCTTAGAAATTGATGGCGATATTGTGGAGAAAGAGTTACAACCAGGACAGCTGTTAAAGATCGATCAAGGCTATATCGCGATGTTTGAAGAGCATGTAGATTTTGATATCACAACAGTAAAAGGTTTAAAAAATAAGTTTTTAAGTGGTGAAGGTTTCTTCTTGGCAACCTGTAAAGGTCCGGGCAAAGTATGGTTACAAACCATGCCATTCTCAGTCTTAGCTGATCGTATCATCGATATTGTACCACATCAATAAAACAATGCTTCCTTTCAAAGCCATCTATCCTGATGGCTTTTTCTTTTGCGAATATAGATGGTTCTTTTTTACAAAAAGGTATTGTCAAATTCACAAAAATATTGTATATTATTAACGCAATCAAGATGCGGGTGTAGTTCAATGGTAGAACTTCAGCCTTCCAAGCTGACTACGTGAGTTCGATTCTCATCACCCGCTCCATTAAGAACGATAAGCGATGATTCCTATCATCGTTTTTATTTTCTACTTTCATCATATTTCTTTTGCTTCATCGATTTCATCATAGTATTTTACCCTTATTTGCGATACAATAGGCATGGTGATAAAGATGAAAAGAAAACAGACTTGGTTTTATATAGGCGTTGGTGTTGTCCTATTGTTACTAATCTATATGATTGGTGTAGGTGCCAATGGGAAAGCTTTGGCTGCCCGCCAAAAAGTTTTTACCTTTCATAAAGGTGAAGTCTTGCCAAAGAAAGCAACTTATTATGTAAAAGGCATCACCAATCCCAAAAAAGTAGAAATGGACATGTCCCAAGTCAACACAGATAAAACCGGCAACTATATCCTACATATCAAACAATCTTCACATACCTATGATGTAAAGATTCAAATCATTGCATGAGAAAACACCGATAAAGGTTAGCTTCACCGGTGTCTTTTTTTATTAACGCAACATTGTTTTTGCTGCTACTGCTAATACTTTGGGATTTCTATTGTATGGTGTTACCGGACATATCTTCTTATCAATGCCTAACAACGTATACACAGCAATACGTGCTGCACGGACGCTGTATTCTTCAGTAAAGACCATATCCTCTGGAATCTCAACAAACTGAGAAATCATCGCAAAGTTTGTAGAACCTTCAGGCACAACCAGTGGACGATCAGATTTCGCACGTGGTTGGAATTGGGAATCAATGTATGGCATCATGCAAGGAATGACATTCACTACAGTTTCAAGAATATCCTTCGTATCCTTTTCAAAATGCAGATGTCCTAATAACTCAAGCAACAGTTCTTCTCCTGTACATTCCCGCATAGGTTTTTTAACATAATCTCCAATTGCCTTGGTATAGAGACCATAGCCCCAGAAAATCGTGGTATCCGCATCTTGTGCTTTAAAATGCGGTTGTGCGGCAACTACAATGCTCATCAGCCAGCTAGAGTCTTTAAATGTCATTAACGCTCCGCTGCCTGGGATATTCCCTGAGAATTGCTCAATCATCTTTAACAGCTTATTACCTTTCATCGTGACTGTGAAACTTTCCCAATTTGTTTCCTCAGGTTTGCCAAAGAATGGTGTTGGATCACCTAGTGAAGGTTTCTTTTCAGCAACCTTACGCCATAATTCTCCACTCATAGGGGCATCCGGGGTAAACGCTGGAGCGTGATGATAGTCGCCTAAAGTAGCATTATCAGTCATACAGCCATTGGTCATGATACAAATATCTTCTTCATTTAGATGAATGGTACGCTCTCTGCCATTTTCATTGAGATGAATGTCAGTAACTGTAATGGCATCCTCTTTAAAATCAATATCCTTCACAACTGCCTTGATGCTAAAATCAACACCAAAGCCATCCAAATATGCCTTTAAAGGAAGAATGACGGATTCATATTGGTTATATGGTGTACGTGTAACACCTTCTAAGGTTTCAATACGTGGGAATTCTAAGATCATGCGGTTCATGTAACGGCGGAATTCAAATGCGCTTGACCATTTCTGGAAAGCGAATGTTGTCTGCCACATATACCAGAAATTCGTTGTAAAAAAATGAGGACTGTTCGCAAACCATTCTTCAATGGTCACATTATCCAATTTTTCCTCAGGGGTTGCCAGAAGTTTTGTCATCAACACCCGATCAGTGTTGTTGATCTGCATGCTGGTAACATCCTGAATTACTCCATAGCGATCTATTAAACGTGCTTGTGCATGCGTAGGATGCAAATGATCAAAGTTTAAAATTTCTTCTGTAACGCTTTTCCCTTTCCAATCGAGAGATGGAATCGTTGAGAATAAATCCCAGAAATTTTCATAAGTTTCTTCATTCAACATTCTACCGCCACGACAAACAAAACCGTTTTGCATATTGCCGGCACCATCATTACTGCCGCCAAGGATCGGTAAACCTTCTATGATATGAATATTTTCTCCATGAAATCCACCATCCTGCAGTAAATAGGCAGCTGCTGCCATCGTTGCCAAACCTCCACCAATTAAGTAAGCTTGGCGCTCTCCTTCACGTCCTGATGAAACTTTACAACGAGCAGTTTCCCTATTTCTTTCTTGCATACGTTTTACAACGCCTGCGGCTACACCGGCGCCGGCTGCCACACTTGTTGCGATAATGAGTTTTTTTACATTTTCCTGTTTCATAATGATATTCCTCTCTTCTGTATGTTTATCTACAATTTAAGTATAGTCATTTCCATTTGGAAAGTATCTATACATATATGTTTTTTTGTATGATTTGTTTATGATACTTAAATATAGCAAGTTCAGAAATCACCAATATCTGCATAAGCTAATATTTTTGCTTTGTAACTGTTTTCAAGGAAGTTTGTGGATTTACCCCATACCATTTGTCCAGAAATTTCATAAAGTGGAAAGAAAGGAGGTTCTTCATGTGGCAAAAGTTATCGTTTATGATGTATATAGCGAAGCTTTAGAAGTTTTTGATTTGAGTGAAAATGACACTATGCCATATGTGTATGGTGATACCATGCGGGTAAGTGAGTTCCGTGGTTCTTCACGTTCTAATGTTTTATGGACGACGAATGCTGCCATGGAATCCTGGAACGCGACAAGACGATCTTATGGCGCTCCCATTCCCTTTCGTTATGCCTTTAAACGTATATGGGAAGGCGGGCATGGCAGACAGTCCCAGCATTATGCAGGGGTATCCTTTGATGTCGGTCAGGCATTGTCGCAAACACAGCGAAATCGGATATGGAATGTCGCAAAGAATCTAGGTGTTTGGGTATATGTAGAGCCTATTTCAATGACACCGACATGGGTTCATTTCGATAAACGTTATGGCACTCCTGCGTGCAGTGCTGGTTATCCTACCCTGCGACAAGGCAGTCGAGGTGTGTATGTGCTCATTTTACAAGATGCTTTAAATGCTTTAGGTTATAGCACACAAACATTGGATGGCGCCTTTGGAAGTAATACTCGCGCCGCTCTTATCGCTTACCAACGTAATAATGGATTAACAGCAGATGGCATAAGTGGTTGCGGAACATGGACACGTCTTGTGAATGAAGTAGTAGGTATTGGCAGAACACCTACAGTTATTGATCCTTAATAAAAGATTTTTTATCTTAGTATTTTTTCATGAGTAAAGGGCGATAACATCGCCTTTTTATAAATTATGAAAGCATTTAATTATAGAATAAAACGCAAAACTACTCGTCTAAACCAAGATAGTATTTTAATGTCAATAACTTTTTGCATTCTATATTTAACAAGTAGCCTTATCCAGCCTATTGCATTTTACATTAATCGAACGTTTAGATATAACATCTTCCCATTATATTTAAAATGTGGTTATTCTAGATGTGACACTTACTTTTTACTAATTTCTTTATATCCTCTACATGGACCTCACTTAACACACGGTAATGTATCCAACCACCATCTCCACAGGCATATTTTTGATCAATATAGGCTTGTGTATATGATTCTACCTTATCATAAATGGATTCAAATTGTTGATTCGTAAGACGAATCATTACAGTAAAGGCATCTTTTTCAGGAAAAATATTACAAATCAACTTGTTCTTTTTCCGAAATGCAATTCCCCATCCATAATGATTTCCATAAGGAAAAACGATATCATAGGTTATATCAGAATATTGCATTAACCATGAATGCAATATTGTGAATAAGGAAGATGCTTCTCCACAATATGCTTTCATTGCTTCTATAGTAGGTTTATTTTGTTTTTCTAGCATTCTTTCATACATAAAATCAGTTCCTTTATCATTTTTATATTATCCCTGCATTCATAATTATAAAAAGCACATGATTTCTCACATGCCTAAATACTGACGTAATTCTTTTGCATCATCACTATATTTCTCCGCAATATCCAACCCAATTTTCTGTGTACGCACAAGCTTAGCTAACGCAAAATTCAATGTCTGCATGCCATCTTTTGCCCCTGTTTGAATCTGCGAATTGATCTGATGTACCTTATTATCACGAATCATACTGCTAATCGCATCATTTCCAACCATAATTTCCAAAGCAGCTACTCTGCCTTTTCCATCTAGTGTTGGAAGTAATTGCTGTGTGATTACCGCACGTAAGATTCCTGATATCTGCATACGGATCTGTTCCTGTTTATGAGGAGGAAACACATCAATGATACGATCAATTGTTTTAGCTGCACCAATCGTATGTAAGGTGGAAAATACTAAATGTCCGGTTTCCGCCAAAGTAACTACTGCTGCTATCGTTTCATAATCACGCATTTCTCCAACTAAAATAACATCCGGATCTTCACGCATTGCACTGCGTAATGCCGTATCAAAGGAATCAACATCACGTCCGATTTCACGTTGATGAATCAAAGCTTTCGAGCGTTCATATAAATACTCTACTGGATCCTCAATCGTTAAGATATGACAATCTCTACGCTCATTGATATACTGCATGATAGCTGCCAATGTGGTAGATTTCCCACTTCCGGTAGGACCTGTCACTAGTACTAAACCACGTGGTTCCATTGCTAACTTCTTAAGAACATCCGGCAGCATCAATTCCTCTAAAGAACGAATACGATTATCAATGATACGTATAGCCGCTGCTAACTTATCCTGTTGTCGATATACATTTACACGTTGACGTTCATGCTTTTGATCAACATACGTAAAGTCAATATCTTTTCCCTGTTTCAACTGTTCCATTTGCAAATCATTCAACATGGATAAGATCATTTCTGTTGTTTGTGCATTATCAAACTGTTTAGGAAATTCAATCAGCTTTCCATTTTTACGAATCATTGCCGGACCATCTACATTCAAATGTAAATCACTGCATCCATTCTCACGCGCATATTGCAAAGCTTCTTCAAGTAATTGATTCATAAAGCCTCCTAATCAGAGTATACACTGATTTTACGTAATTCATCAATCGTTGTTAAACCATCTTTCACAAGCTGTATTGTTTCTTCACGCAGCGTTCTTAAATTTTGACTTTTTTTCACATAAGCATAAATATCATCAATATCTTTATGACTGGATATCATACGTCGCATTTCTTTATCAATCAAAATAATTTCATGCACTGCGGTTCTGCCTTTATACCCTGTCTGGTTGCATTGATGACATCCTGCTCCACGATACATATATTCGACATCTTCACCAAGTTCTTCACGTTCAAGCGCCGTTGTTCGTATCTTTTCTTTACAATGTGGACAGATTGTTCTAACCAAACGCTGTGAAACACTACCAATTAAAGAATTGGCTACCATATACGGCTCTACCCCCATATCCTGCAAACGAACAATCGTACTAATTGCATCATTGGTATGTAAAGAGCTTAATACCAAGTGTCCGGTGATTGCTGCTCTGACAGATATAGAAGCGGTTTCTCCATCACGTGTTTCACCAACCATGATAATATCGGGATCCTGTCGCAATAATGCACGCAATCCCTTTTCAAAGGTCAAGCCTGCCGCATTATTAATCTGCATCTGATTGACACGTTCAATGTTTTTCTCCACAGGATCTTCGATCGTTGAAATATTTACCTGACGTTTTGCCAAAGTTTCCAAAATCATATATAACGTCGTTGTTTTCCCGCTTCCGGTAGGCCCGGTTAAGTATATGATACCATGCGGCATTTCCATCATCTTGCGCATCTTTTGATAATTTTCTAAATTCATACCATATTGAGTATCATTCAGAATTGGCGTATTGCTATTTAAAAAACGTAAAACGGCCTTTTCTCCATACACTGTAGGAATGACAGATACACGAAGGTTCATCTTCGTACCTTCTAAGGTCGTAACAAAATGACCATCCTGAGGAACACGTTTTTCAGCAATATCCATATTTGCCATGATCTTGATACGCACAATAAGAGATTGATGTAGATTCTTTGCCAGCTGAACATAATCAATGATCATTCCATCAATACGCATACGTACCATGGTTTTATCTTCAAATGGTTCAATATGAATATCACTTGCATTTGCATTATACCCTCTTGTCAGCAAAGAGCTAAACAGTTTAACAACCGGTGTATCATCTTCTTCAGAATTAAATAATTCACTTTCATCAAATTCAAAAGAAACAACATTTTCATTTGCCACACTGGCAGCTTCACGTGCCTTGATTTCCGCATAATAATAATCAATCGCTCGTAGAATTTCTTTCTTTTCACTTAAGCATATAGCAAGATTCATACCTGTAACTAATCGTACATCTTCAATGCCATAGAAATTCAATGGATCACTGGTAACCACCGTTAAGCGTCCATTATTCTCAGAAATCGCAATCAGATCATACTTTAATGCTAAAGTCTTTGGAATCTTTGCTACGGCATCGACTTCGATTTCTACATTGTTCATATCAACCAATGGTTCATTTAACTTATCACTCAATGCTTTTAACATCTGTTTTTCGCTGATAAAGCCTAAATCAATCAAATGCTGACCTAAACGTTTTGATCGATCTTTCTTCTGCTCGGCAAGTGCTGTTTGAAGTTGTTCTTCAGAGATATAACCATATTCTTTTAATACTTCACCTATTGGTATATTTTTCATAAGAGTGCGTCCTCCTTATTATTTATGATATTGTTATCTTCTTATACTAGAAGAAAAGTAAAGAACAGGAAATTGAAAAGAATTACCACCAAGTTGTTCTACATGCTGGAGCGCTGATAGTATCATTATTTATGTCAATTAACTCCCATCCAGCTTGTCCTTTTGCAACCATATCTTTAGGATGTTCTCCAGTACTTACCCAGGCGATATTCACACGGTAATAGTTTCCATCAACATCTTTAACAATATCTCCCTCAAAATAAGAACTATATTCATCAAAATCCTCACTTATTTTTTTCCAGTAATTACGACTATTTGCATTTGATCCAGGAGGATCTTTTTGTAAATGACCCCAATTTAATTCCACATGATATATAAAACGATATATTTGACCCTCATAGTACACATATTCACCTGGATAAATCCATTGTCCACCTTCCCATTCTAGAAGTTTACTTGAGCAACGTTCATATTCACCCGCTACCGTTTTACTACTGTTATCTGTAGGAGTATCTTCTTCAATTTTACATGTTTTCCGTGGAATATCTTCATATTTAATATACTTCCAAGTTGCATTATCATTGGGTCCACCTGTCGGAGCATATGGTGTCCCTTTTTCAGTTGGAGAATAATCTCTAATCTTGATATAATAATAACCACCATTCGCAGGGTATTTCACTACATCACCTTTTTCATAAGCACTAAAAGTTTGCCATACGCTCGGTATACTAGCATAAATAATACTTTTCCATGCCCCATCGTCATTATGATTAGGATCACTCTGTGAGTTATTTATATCTACTATAGCCCTATACCAACTGCCAGAGCCCTGAGGAAACTCAACAAAAGTACCTTTTTTAAAATTCTTACCTTTACTCCAAGTATCAGTATTAGAGTCATTTTTACAAGCGATTTCCCCTCCAACAGTTCCATCATAATCTGTATCATCCGGTTCTTCTTCACCACCGCCACTAGATTCTTTATTTTCAAATTCACCATTGCGGTAATAAATAATATGGTCTGTCAAATTTTTTGTTTCCGCCTGTAAAGGATTTGCATTTTTATTATGTTCCATATTCAAAAGTTCTAATGTTGTTGAAGTTTTATATACTTCTTTTTTCTCGCTATCGTTATTCTTATAATAAATGAATTTCAAATCAAGTCGATTTTCATTAAAACCCTTAGCACTTATTTCTAATATTCGTCTATTATAAAAATCATCATTATATGCTTCACTATCTGTTGCGTCAACATGACCGAGCATTAATCTACCATCTTTGACATAAAGCCATTTCCAATCATTTCCCTCAGGTCTTTCTTCATTACTTTTTAAAACCTTTACATCACTTGCATATAACAGCTGATCTCTTACGAAATCCGCCAATAGATCTAAAGATTGTTTATCCGCATCTGTTGTGGCAGCTTTATTAAAATACCCTAGAGAGTTCAAAATTAAAGAACCAGCAATCATCATAACTAAAGAAGAAATAAGCAAAGTCACAATGATTTCCATTAAAGTAAAGCCTTTATTATTAAGTTTTTTTGACTTCATAGTTATTTCTCCTTCCTAACGTCATCACGAATTTACTGAAATCCAACAATCATCAATATTTTCACCATCATAGTTCTCATCAGGATCTAAGACATACCAACCTGAATTTTGTTTCTTCACTTCTTTATGTATAAAATCCTGAAAATCATCATACCTTTGTTCTGTTGCCCCATTTACAGATATATAAGTGTCATGATAATAAGCACCACTAAACATCTTATCATCATAAACAATCGCAACTGTAATATTGGAAGGCTTACAATACCATTTATTATCTAAATAATTATAAATAATTGAAATATTATCGACGTTTAATTCATAAGGAGAATATTCATAATATTTATTAGTTGTCGATAAATATATCAACTTTTCATTACTACAATTTGTTGATATCGTCTTATTTTCCCAAGCATAAAACGCATTTATATAAAATGGTTGGCTTTTATATTCAGAAGGCAATAGTTCATTTGGAAATGGTTGAATTTGATAAGTATCTTTTAAATTTTTAAAAACATGATCATTATAGCCATCTCTTTTACAAGTACTTTGATTTAATCCACAACTCTTTGTTTCACTATCATTTAATGTAGCATATAGATCATTTCCTATATTTACACTATCTTTATATACATCAAAATCCTTTAACGGAGTGGTGCTCTGTTTAATTTTAGTGATTGCTTTTAAAACGATATCTGCACCGTTTGTACCTGTATACTCATTATAGGTAGCTTGTACTTCTATATCATCAACACCATTATCAGCATGCAATATATAAGAGGCATCTTGATCTTTTTTATTCACCTTTACTTTATCTTTAACTTCTTGATTGCCTTCGATAAAGGAAAACATCTCATTGCTAGCTGTTTTAACTTTAGCAGCTTTGCCCATTCGTTGAATAACACCATTGAACCCTGCCGCAATCGTTATAGAGGAAATAGACAGAATCAAGATAGCGACAATCATTTCAATTAATGTAACACCTTTATTGTTCATACCTATAACCTCCTTCTCATTTTAAGCTATTTATCTGCTATATTTTCTTCTACAAAGCTACTTATTAAATTATCATATATAATTCTTCTATTTTCGGGAGTCCCACTATTCAATTGTGCCATGCTAAGATAATCATTATTCCCCCATTGATTTACTCTAAAATACCAGTGTTGCGTAATTGGATCAAAAACTAAAATTGGTTTCCAATCAGAAACAGCACCACTTTCCGTTGCCGTTGCATAGATGAAACAGACAGGCTCGCCATCTACTACACCAAACATTACATGAGCATATAATTGCGAACCAGCTAATGATTTTGGCAAGTTAAACTCATCCATATTCAACTTTGGTGAAGAACCATTCATAAGCACTTGATAAATATAAATTCGTAATTTATCGTTATTAAATGTTAATCCATCTGTTACACTTATACCATGTTTCTTATACTCTTCTTGCATTGCCGCTTTATCACCATTCTTAAAATAAGTGAAAATTGTATCAATAGAATCATATGTATCCTTACCTGTTTGAATATTATATGGTAATTGAACTTCTTTACTGCCTTCATAATATTTAATCAATGTCCAATTTTTATTTGATTCAGTTACAAGTCTTTTTAAATCCGCACTTATGGTACATGTCTTACTAGCATAAGTTACAGTTCCACTAATCGTTAAAAAGACATATTCAACATCATCTACCGTTTTAGTAGAAACACTCAATGTCAATGATTTTAATTTACCTAATGCTTCTGGGAATGTATGTTTTCCATTCACCACGTCATTGATCGTCGTAGTCACACTATTTGTACCATCTGGAATTAACTTTATATAATCTGAATTTTTATTCAGAATATTTTCTGTAACATTTGTCACAACACTCTTAGCAGAAAGATAGGCCTGCCTTTCTATATTCTTTTCAACTGAGCGATTATAGTAAGAATATGCAATCGTCATTGAGGCTGCAATAACAATCTCAAGAACCATAACGACAACAATTGCCCATAATAAAGCTGAGCCTTTTTTATTGTCTTTCATATTCTCACCTCCTGCTTTATGACAGCATAAATAATTTAAAAGTTACCATCATGCTATTTGATTTTTCATCTTTTGAAACGACACTATTGTAATTCACGCTTGCCACTTTTAAAGATTTCATTTTATTCGCATCATTTATCATATTCTGCAAATTTAAGACAGTTCCATCTACGCTTAATGAAATGTTATACACTTTGAGGATGTTTTTCTTTTTTTCTTTTGTACCGTCCTCATTTTTATTTTCATCTTTTTTCTCAATGGCTTTTAAACTTTCCTTATAATTAAGAATTTCTTCTTCACTAACATCTGTAATACTCAAGCTTGTTGGTTCTAAATAATGATCTATAGCTAATTTCGTGATTATTTTATCAACATCTTCTTTTTTCAGATTGTCATAAAATTTTGCCTTTATCGCTTTTAACTCTTTGCTAGCCTCTTTTATTTCTTTATCAAGATCATCATATCGTGGAATAGATGCTTTTGTACTAATCAATTCCATTTCTGCAGTATCTTTTTTTGCTTGCAAATCCGTATGTTTTTCCATCGCTGGCATAATTAAATAAAAGAATCCACCTACAACGATGATGATACATAATAATATATACAACAATACTTTTTCACGTTTTGTTAATGTCTGTTTCATGTTTCATCACCTACTTCAATGTGCACAGAATAGTCGCAGTATAAACTTTCTGTGTTTCTGGTTGTTGTTTAATAGTTTCTTGTTGTTGTGTCTTATTCAAATTTTCTAAAAGTTCCATCAATGCCTGAGCATCGCTTACATTCTTATTCGTCTGTTTATTATCTGTAGCGTCTTGCTTTTTACTTACAGTATCATTGTTTGCAAGTATTTTTTCATTCTGTACATATCCAGAATAATTAACCGCCGCAAATAAATCGGTATTTTTTAACCTTCTCACAAATTGTTCCGTGGAGTTTACATTCGTGCCTTCGATTTGCAGGGTAACAATTTGCGATTCTCTTGTATAATTAAAGCTAGTAACAGTAATATCTACATCACTTGCCAATAAAATTTTATCAAAAGTATCCTGACTAAGTTCCGGATAGGATTGAATATCTTTTTTAAATTTTTTATAAGCAGCAATATCTCTTTTTACTGTTTGTAAGGAATTATAGCGTTCTAGGTTAGGATCATTCGCAATTTGTTCTTGTATTTTTGTAGTTTGTTGCTTTAAATCTTCTGTTTCATTTTCTAATTGATGATTTGATAACGTAAAGTAAATAAATAAAGCTAAAACTACGATCAGCATACCTGATGGTAATGCCGCATACTTTAAAGCTCCTGTATATTTAGGTGTTTCTTTTTTCTGCTTATAAGCAGAAAGCAAATCAATATCTTTCTTACTAAGCTTACTTGCCATTTCAGGTACACCTCACTTTCTAATCAGACATCCGACAGTAAATACATAATCGTGTAACTGAAATGCCTTTTCTCTACTTTTATCTGTTATGTATATAATTTTTGAATTGGGAAATTCTTTTGCTTCAATATCAAGATTTTCCCTTATATTCTTAAATACCTTTTGTTCTTCTTCGTCATCTAAGCCACAAAAATAAGCCGTTTCAATAGTATACTGACTCCGTTTCGATTTGCTGAATTGTATCAATTGTGAGATATTACTATTCATTTCCATAATAAATTCATAAGTTCCTCGATCAGAAAATAAACGTGTACGATTTGAAAAGGTATAATGGTTATTCTCAAATAAATAACTGGATACATTATTTCCATCAATAACAGATATCACATAGGTTTTATCCGCCATATCAACTAATTCATTTGTTAACTTTTGCAATGCGTTTACAGAAATATCAATCCCTTTTAAAGTGATTTCTGCATTTTCAAACAGTTCTATATAAGAAACTAACAGTTTTCGCTCAATCGCGCAACATAAAATTTCTCCACCTTTTCTGCCATCTTCATATTTGGGACGTAACACACAGTAATCATATACCAAATCTTCATAACTGCCTTCAATATCTGATAATTCATCTCTTGTGATTTGCAGCAATTCTTTCTTTTTTAAAATAGGTACATCTACATTTTTGGTAAGAATCTGTCCGCTGTCTATCAACAATCTGGCAGTCGTTATCCCATTACTTCTCATTTCCTTTAAGATTTCCAAAATAGGGGTATCATCCGTAATAACACCATTAATCATAGCACCTTCTGCTAACGGATATTCGCGGAAAGCATCCACTTTGATCATATCTTCTTTATCATTAGAGCCGCTGATTAGCTGTACTCCATGTGAAGATATATAAATAACATTTTCCTTTCCCATGCTACTTCCTCCCATCTTTATCCAATTGTTGGATTCTGATACATTTGATAGATTGGTAATAATACTGATAACATAACACATAATACGATAAGTGCTAAAAAGATAATCATAATTGGTTCTAGCATAGCAACCATTTTTTGTGTTGCCATTTCTGCCTCATAGTCAAAATCATCTGCTAATGATGATAGCATATCCTCTAGCTTACCGCTCTCTTCGCCAATATAGATGGAACTTGCTAATTTTGCATCAAAACCATCAATTTTTTGAATACTTTGAGATAAAGAAGTACCATTACGTACCATGCGAATAACTTGATCAAATTGTGATTCTATATATTTATTTCCAATATTATCTTTTACGATCATTAAGCCATTAATAATAGATATCCCACTTGTATATAAGGAACACATATTTCTGGCAAATCTTGATGTATAAATCGTTCCTAATAATTTACCTAATTTAGGAAATTTCAATTTCATTTGATCCACTTTGTATCGTATTTTTTCAACACGCAACATACCTGCAATCAAGGCCACCATACACAACACACCAATAAGCATCCAATACCAATAAGCAAGCATTGCTTCACTGATTGCATTTACAATTTTGGTGATCATAGGAAGTTCCATACCATTAAAGACCTTAGAGAAACTTGGAATGATAAAGGTGAATACTCCAATTACAACAAAAATGGTAACACATATCAGAATAATAGGATAAATCATCGCATTACGTACTTTACCTTTTATTCGATTATCTTTTTCATATTGTAAAGCCATCGTCATCGCAACACGTTCCATTTGACCGCTGGTTTCACCAGTTCGATACATATTAATCATTAATTCTGGAAAAGCTTTTCCTTGCTCTTCCATAGCATATGATAATGTCATACCCTGTTGCAGCTTTCGATAGATATCTGTATAAATAGCTTTGATTTTAGGATTTTTTTGTCTCTGCACTAAGATTGAAATCGCACGTATTAAACTTACTCCAGAGCCTATCATCGTTCCTAATTGACGTGAGAAATCTGATAATTCCTTCAATTTTAGTATATAAGTGTTTTTTTCAATATTCGTAACATCTTTACATTCTATTAAAAATTTGCCGTCACTACGCAGAAAAGCGGCAAGCTCTTTACGATCATTTGCCTCCATCTTGCCGGTTATTTTTTTTGCATCCATATCTTTTGCAGTATATTTAAACGTAGCCATGATCGTCACCTCGTTTATTTTAAACCAAACATAGATAAATACGTATGTATGATAAATTCACTATACATTAATGATACCACAATTCCAAAGCATAAATAAGGACCAAACGCAATATGTGCGCCTTTTTGTGTTTTTTTAGTTATCAATAACCAACTTGCATAACAGCCACAAGTTAAAACACCAATAAATGCTCCTAAAAGTATGCCTTTCCATCCAATCATAAAACCTGAAACAGCCAATAATTTAATATCCCCACCGCCAAAGCAATCAGGAATCATTAAAGTTAAAAGATACATTGGTAAGGATACGATAAAAAAGCCAATACCTCTTTCAAGCAACGTGATTTCAGGATGTAAAATAGTCATCAGAACAGCCGGTACTACCAATGCGATAATAAGACCGTTTGGAATAGTCATCGTATCAAAATCAATCATTGTTATTGCCAAAAAAATCATGATAACAGAGAAGATGATAAGGGTATCCCATGTGAATTGATAACGATGAAAGCAAAAGATTGCAACACCACCACCAAGAAATTCTATGATCGTATCTCGCATGGGAATTTTAACACCACAATAACGACATTTCCCTTTCAAAAGGAGATAACTGAAAATAGGAAATAAATCATACCACGCTAATGTATGATGACAATTGGGGCAATATGATCTACCCTTTGCCACAGACAAACCTTGAGGTACGCGCCAAATCACGACGTTGATAAAGCTGGCAATACATATACCGATTAAGAATGCATATACGTAAAATATGATAAGTATCTTTTCCAACTTTATCCCTTCCTTTCTATAAAGTGAAAGCCTCTATTTACCATAGAGGCTTTGAAAAAGCATTTTTTATTCTGTAGGCATTGGATGAGTGTCATCAACCGGAACAAATTCAGCTTGTTTGTTTGCAGTGATAGAAATGTATTTACTAGTGATATCTTTTACGGCAAAATCACATTTCTCAATTTTCACATTGCCTTTTGTTCCACTCAAAGTACATTTTGAGACATTGATATCAGATTCGGAAGCTAAAATTCCCGCATCTGCTTGAATTTTTGCAGCTGTCAAATCATAATCTCCAACTGGTTCATCTTTTCCGTTTTTATTGGTCACAATGCCTTGAGCACCAATATAATATGCTCTAGCGTCAGATAAATACCTCTGCTCTTTTGCCTTATTGACATATCCCAATACACTAGGTACTGCAATAGCAATCAGAATTCCCATAATTACCAATACTACAATGATTTCAATCAGCGTAAAACCTTTCTTGTTTCTTTTTAAACTCTACATTTTAAACATCTCCTTTATTTATGATGTCAATGTGACATACATCTTCTTTACTATCTTATCATAAGAGAATAGAAATTGGAAATTTTTTTCTAACTTTTTCTTTTTATCAACGGAAAAGGATAATTTCCTTAATAATTCCATTTGTTTTGTAAGAATAGCATGTTAATTTATGCAGTTTGTATAAGATTGATTTATACTAAAATAACAAAAAGTTATCATTTATTTATTTTTAAAGGTATACATGCAGATAGCTGCTGCTACAGCTACATTCAGTGATTCAAAAGTATCCATTTCGATATATACATTTTGATCTGTTTGGCATAATATTTCTTCCCGGACGCCTTTTCCTTCATTCCCCATGATAAGTGCATGACGTTTTTTTGGATGAACTTGTGATAAAGGAATTGCTTCATGTAATGAAGTTCCATAAATTTTATATCCCTTTTCTTTAAGCTCTTCTATCGCAGTAAGTAATTCTGTACGAATAATATTTAGATGAAAAAGTGCTCCTTGTGTAGATCGAATAACCTTTTCATTATATACATCTACTGAGTTTTTAGATAGCAATATTGTTTGATAGGAAAAAGATAAGGCAGTGCGTAAAATCGTACCAAGATTTCCGGGATCTTGAACACCATCCAGAATGATGATCTTATCTGATGTGAGTGCTTGCTGCTCAGGAAAATGACAAACCGCCATTACCCAACTTCCTGATACACTATCAGTTAATTTTTTTAAAATTTCTCTTGTAACATAGTATACGGGATATTGTTCATAAGGTATGTTTTTCCCTTGTTCAACAAGAATACATTCAATAAGGCCAGCCGTATGCGCTTCTTGCAGTAAATGCTCACCCTCAATCAAAAACTTTTGATCTGCATCTCGATACTTTTTTTCTTTGTATTTTGCCCACTGTTTGATTTTCGTATTTGTCAATGATGTTATTTCCATAGTTTTCTGTCCTCATTCTTCTAATTTCATTTGCTAGTTTTTAATATCTAAAATCTGTTAAGCCTCTGAATAACTTGTGCCTTTTCATAAAGGCTTAAATCATTCAGATAAACATCATGTTTCGGATGTTTATTGCCATGAATACTTTTTATCTATTTTAACATAAAAATGTCAAAATCGTATAAAAATAATGATTCCTCTAGAACAACCCAAAGAACTGTAAAAAAAGGCTGTTTATCATAATTGACAAACAACCTTATCGATTATTCTAAAACCGCAGCACAGCGTTCACATAAACCATCTTCAGCATTTGATTCCGTGATATTCCAGCATCTTGGGCATACTTTCCCTTCACATTTTTCAACAGCAATTTGACAAACCTCATATGCTTTTAACTCATCTACGGAAAAGCTTACTCTTGAAACAATTAACCATTGATTAAATTTATTACCGCAATATTCTTCAATCAAAGCGCGGTCTTCATCATTTACATTGATCATTACATGTGCTTCCAAAGATTTACCAATGATCTTTTCTGCACGTGCTTCTTCCAATGCTTTAAAGACATCTGCACGAATCAGCATTAAACGTGCTACTTTTTCTTTAATTTCATCAGCATTTTCAAAAATCGGTACTACCGGGAACGCACCCAAATGAATGCTTTCCTCTTCCGTATGGAAGAAATCATTAACTTCTTCTGCCGTATGTGTCAAAATTGGTGCCCATAAGCGCACTAACGTATCTACCGCATAATATAGAACTGTCTGTACCTGACGTCTTCTGTTGGAATCTTTCTTTTCAATATACAAGATATCTTTTGTATAATCCAGATAGTAAGCAGAGAATTCATTTGTCATCAAATTGGTCAGCATACTTGTCACATCAGCAAAACGATATTCTCCATATGCTTTTTTAACCTTTTCACAGACATCTGCCAACATGATTAACATATACTTATCCAAAGCAGGCAATGTATTAACATCTACCAGATCAGCCTTAGTAAAGTCGTTTTCGCCATCAATATTAGCCAACAAGAAACGGAAAGTATTACGTACCTTACGATAATTTTCACTGATTTGTTTTAATATCTCATCAGACATACTACAATCTGCCTGATAATCTACACTTGCCGCCCATAAACGTAAAATATCAGCTCCATATTTCTTTGTAATTTCTCCAGGTGCTACGGCATTCCATTGTGATTTGCTCATTTTCACACCTTTACCATCCATGACGAATCCATGGCTTAATACTTGTTTATATGGAGAATGTCCATGAACTGCCGTACCAATGATCAAAGAAGAGTTGAACCAACCACGATACTGATCGCTGCCTTCAAAATATAGATCAGCGGGATAACCTAAACCGCGTTCCACCATGGCGCCGGTATGCGAGCTTCCGGAATCAAACCAAACATCCATGGTATCCGTTTCTTTACGGAAAACACCATTTGGAGAACCAGGATGTGTATAACCTTCTGGCAATAAATCTTTTGCCTCTTTTTCAAACCAGATATTAGAGCCAAATTCCTTGAATAAACCCGCCACATGGTCAAATACTGTCTGATCCATAATAGGTGTATCATCTTCCGCATAGAAAATTGGAATTGGAACACCCCATGCACGTTGACGTGATATACACCAGTCACCACGATCTGCAATCATATTATGCATACGTTGCTGACCCCACTTAGGAATCCAATCTACATTGTCAATTTCTTCAAGCAACTGATCACGAATTTTATCAATAGAAGCGAACCACTGCGTAGTAGCACGGAAAATGATTGGTTTTTTGGTTCTCCAATCGTGTGGATATGAATGAGTAATGAATTCTAACTTCAATAAAGCCCCGATTTCATCAAGCTTTTGTGTTACTGTCTTATTAGCATCATCTACGTATTGTCCAGCTAACCATTCCCCGGCATCACTCATCATGCAGCCATGCTCATCAACATTGCAATAGGCTGGTAACCCATATTTCTGGCCAACAAAGAAGTCATCTGCACCAAAGCCTGGAGCTGTGTGTACACAACCGGTACCTGCATCAGCAGTAACATGATCACCTAAAATAATTAATGATTCACGATCATATAAAGGATGTTGGCAAGTGATCATTTCTAATTCACTACCCTTAAATGTCTTCAACAATTGCTTTTCTTGTAAACCGAACTTTTCCCATAGTGCATCTACTAATTCTTCTAATACGATCAGCTTACCTTTTTCACTATTCACAAGCGCATAAGTATAATCTTTATTCAAGCAAATTGCAAGGTTTGCTGGAATAGTCCAAGGCGTTGTTGTCCAGATGACAAAACTAGTATCAGTGTCTAAAATTCCTTTACCATCTTTTACTGGAAATTTCACAAAGATCGTAGGAGATTTAACATCTTTATATTCTATTTCAGCTTCTGCCAATGCCGTTTCACTGGATGGGCTCCAGTAAACCGGTTTTAACCCTTTATAAATCAAGCCATTCATTGCCATCTTACCAAAAATTTCAATTTGATGGGCTTCAAATTCTTTTGTTAAAGTGATATAAGGATGATCATAATCACCAACAACCCCCAAAGATAAAAAGCCGGCTTTTTGTTTTTCTACTTGTTCCATTGCATAGTTATAGCAAAGTTTACGGAAATCCGCCAATTCCATTTCTTTACGATTGTGTCCTAATTTCTGGATAGCCGTTTCAATAGGAAGACCATGCGTATCCCATCCTGGAATATAAGGCACTTTATAGCCATCCATAAATTTTGAACGGATGATAACATCCTTTAAAATTTTATTTAAGGCATGACCCAGATGGATGTCTCCGTTGGCATATGGAGGACCATCGTGTAAAACAAATGGTTCACAGCCTTCCCGTTTCTTTAACATCTTTTCATAAATGTTTTGTTCCTTCCAGCGTTTTTGAAATCCTGGTTCTTTGCTTGGAAGTTTTCCACGCATTTCAAACTTTGTTTTTGGCATCAATAATGTTTCTTTGTATTCCATATCATTTTCCTCCTAACATAAACAAAAAAAACACGCTTCCTTGTCTAAGGACGCGTGAACGTGGTACCACCTTAGTTCTATTTCTTATCAAAATAGCACTCAAACAGATAACGGCTGTAACCGTATCATCTTACTGTTTTCAGATGATAAGCTCCAAAGTGATTTTTCTTTTCGCTTCACACAGGACTTCCACCAACCGCCTGTTCTCTTTGCATCCACCGATAAGAAACATGTCTTTTTCTTCGCTTTTATAATTCTTTTTTTAATAAATCCATCTTTGGAATCGCCGGTGTTTCAAAATCGTCCAACGCTTCCTCAATCTTGTGCAGCTCTTCTTTCATACTGCTTTTCATATCATTAGCCTCATCACCCAAACGGGCAATTTCCATCAGAATACCTCGTGCCATCATCAATGCTTCTTTGATAATCGTATCTGCATTCTGATTCGCCGTGTCGACGATCATATTCGCCTCTTTCATTGCCATACGTGCCATTTCACTGGCAGCACTTTCCTTGATATGCAGATTGTCATTCAATTTCCGATACTCATTCTCAAGCACCTTTTTTTCCTGACGCAACATTTCAAGCTCACGATTTACACTTTCCAGTTTTTTCTGCAAGGCATCCATTTGGAGCTTTTGCGTCTGCATGTAATCATCGACCTGATAACGGTTGTAGCCGTTTTTCATCGTATCAAATATACGTTTGTCCATACCATCACCCTATCTACTGATACTTGCCCGCCAGAATCACCAAATGATCCTTTTTGGTCGTTTTCACAATTTCCTTGAAGTAAAAACGTCCATGTCCACGAATGGAAATAGCACTATTATTATTGCATAAATAGGAAGTTTCTTCAAGTATTACATGATTAACTTTTACAAGTCCTGCACGTATCAGCTCCTGCGCTTTCTTCCTTGAAATATTTGCAAAGCTTGATACAAGTACATCTAAACGTAGGCTCGATACGATTTTATGCTCATACCGTATTTTTGGCTCATAAGTGACTTCACCTTCATAACGTTTAAAATGCACATTGCTTCGTTTAATGCGTGTCAAATTACACACGATATAATTTTCGATTTCTTCATCTACAAAAATGATAAGTTCATTATCTTTTACAATTAAGTCACCGATTTTTTCCCGTTCAATACCAAGATTGAGAATTGCCCCTAAAACATCTGGATGTGCAAGCTTACCAAATTGCGGTGAATAAGTCGCCTTGAGAATCGTTATTTTTAAATCAGCCAGTTCATCTTCATAAGGTAAAAGTGCATAGCGACAACGTTCTGCACCTTGATAACCTCCGGATTTTCCATACGGTATCTGATGCCCTAAAATAGCATCGCAGATGTTACATTCATCAGGCGCAAAAAATGGAGTAACGACAATTCGACGGCGGCGTTCCATCAGATCTATCAGATCATAAATACGCTTTACGAATTTTTCATTACCCCTATAATGTTCAAAATGAATTGGCAATGCTAGTCCTCTTCACTGGCATCCAGATTAATTTCTCCGTGAACAGCAACATTTCTTGGAGCACACAGAATAACATTATGTCCAATCTTTTGAATGGTTCCATCCAGTGCGAAAATAACACCTGTTAAGAAATCGATGGTTCTTTGTGCATAATCTCTTTGCAGTTTATGTAAGTTAACGACCGCTGCTTTATTCTCTTTTAAACGTTTAGCGACTTCTTCTGCCTCATCAAATGAACGAGGTTCAAACAATACCATTTTTGTGTCGCCAGGCAAACGATTTATAGCTTTGGATTTTGGCTGTTCATATTCGGAAAGAGAAGGACTTTCTTCTTCCTGTTCCACTTCCAAAACATCATCTTCATCCATTGGTGCAATAAACTCTTTGAATTTCTGACCGATGCTCATGTAGCATACCTCCTATACATTACTTATATTTTAGCACAAATGTGCATTAAGAAAAAGTTTTTTGTGTAATTTAAGTGATTCTTCATAATTGGAATCTCATTTTCGTCATTCATTGACAAATTTCTACAGACAGAACTTAAAGCACCTAAAAAAGCTTACTATAAACTTAGGGTATTTAAGAAAAGCAGCTGCAGGATAGCAGCTGCTCTTTAATATTAATACATTCCGCCTTGTGGCATTGGTGGCATAGGCGCTTCTTTTTCTTTGATAGCAGCAACGCCTGCCTCTGTTGTTAAGAATAATGCAGAAATACTTGCAGCATTCAACAATGCACTTCTTGTTACTTTTGTTGGGTCAATAATACCTTCTTCAAACATATTCACCCACTTGCCGTATTTTGCATCAAAGCCCATATTCGCCTCAGCACCTTTCTGGTGTTCGACGATTTCTTCAGCGTTATAACCAGCATTTTCGGCAATCTGTGCAATAGGTGCTAATAACGCATCCATGACTACCTTAATACCTTTCTGTACATCGACGATATCTGATTTCAACTGATCTTTTAAAGCCACATAAGCTTCAACCAAAGCAGCACCACCGCCAATTACGATACCTTCTGCAACAGCAGCACGCGTTGCGTTCAATGCATCTTCAATACGCAGTTTCTTTTCTTTCAGTTCACTTTCTGTAGTTGCACCAACCTTAATGATAGCAACGCCATCGCTTAACTTACCTAAACGTTCTGCATAGCGTTTTTTATCATAATCGCTCTTACAGTTTTCCATCTGTGCGCGTACTTCAGCAATACGAGCTGTAATTTCATCTTTATTGCCATTTCCGCCAATCATTGTTGTATTATCTTTTGTAATAACTGCTTTCTTCACGCTACCTAATTCTTCCAATTTCATGTCTTTTAATTCCATGTTCAAATCTTTTGAATAGAATGTAGCACCTGTTAACACTGCAATATCTTTCAAAATTTCTTTCTGATTATCACCAAAACCAGGAGCTTTCGTAGCAACTACATTAAATGTACCACGCAGTTTATTGACAACCAAAGTAGAAGTTACTTCATTTTCAACATCATCTGCAATGATCAACAATGGTTTATTGGACTGCACTACCTGTTCTAATACTGGAAGCACTTCTTGCACATTATTGATTTTCTGGTCAGTTACCATAACAAAAGCATTTTCTAAGACTGCTTCCATTTTCTCATGATCACTTACCATATATGGAGAAACGTATCCTTTATCGTACTGCATACCTTCACTGATTTCTAATTCTGTATCAAATCCATTAGATTCATCAACAGAGATAACACCATTACGGCCAACTTTATCCATTGCTTTAGCAATGATTTCACCAACTTCTTTACTGCCGCTGGAAATAGCCGCAACACTGGCAATATCACTGTTTGTTTCTATTTTACGACTCTTATCTAGAATATGATTTGCCACTTCCTTGCTAGCATATTCAATACCTTCACGCATTAATACAGGATTTGCACCTTTTTCTACCTGACGCAAACCGTTGCTAATCATGCTTTGTGCTAAGATGGTTGCTGTTGTTGTACCATCACCAGCAGTATCGTTTGTTTTATTGGCTACTTCATAAACTAATTTCGCACCCATATTTTCAAACTTATCTTCTAATTCAATTTCTTTTGCAATAGAAACACCGTCATTTGTGATTAATGGTGATCCAAATTCTTTTTCTAAAACGACATTACGTCCTTTAGGACCTAAAGTTACACGTACTGCATCAGCCAGTGTATTCACACCTGCTAACATTGCATTTCTTGCATCTTTTGAAAAACGTACTTCTTTTGCCATGTTCATTACCTCCTGTTTGTTTTTATCTTACGCAATGACTGCTAAAATATCTTCATCTTCTACGATGATGAATTCTTCTTCATCTAATTTCACATCTGTACCAGAATATTCTTTGTATACAACCTTATCATCAACTTTAATTTCTGCTTCACTTTCTGGTCCAATCGCTACTACAGTAGCATAACTTGGTTTGTTTTTACTGTTATCTGTCAGGATAATTCCACTTGCCGTTTTTGTTTCCTTTTCGGCTTTTTCCTTCTTTAAAATCACGTTTTTGTGTAATGGCTTTAACATCTAAGATTCCTCCTTTAAGTTTTAGCACTCGCAGTTCATAACTGCTAACACCCTATATTATACTCACTTTTAGCACTTTGGCAATAGGAATGCTAAAAAAAGTTCATATTTTTTTAGCTGGTGATTTATAAACATTAAGCAGCTTTGCAAACGACAGTCACATTATACGTAAAAAGCTTTATTTATATGCTGTGATAAGAGTGCTTCCTTTATCAATTTCATTTTACGACAAGTTAAAACAAAGCTATGATAACTAGTAATTGAAAAAAGCTCGCATATAAGCGAGCTTAGTGCGTATGAGATCCACAATCATGATTACCACAATCGTGATTACCTTCCTCATGATGATGGTTACATTTACCATTGGGATCATCCTGTAGTGTTCCCTTCTTTAACTGTTCTACAATTTCATCAACATTTCCACTGGCACCACCAATTAAAGCTATATGAGCTTTAGCTAACGCATCACGTGCGCCTTGACCGATACCACCACATACTAATACATCAACACCAGCTTCTTGAATCAGTGTAACTAGCGCACCATGACCGCTCCCATTAGCGCTAAGAAGTTCTTTTCTTACAATTATGCCATCTTCTATATCAACAAGTAGAAAAGCAGGGCATTTCCCAAAGTGTTGGAATACCATATGATTTTCATAAGTTATTGCATATTTCATCTTCATCACCTCAAATTATTTCGTATATGCATCATCATTGATAGAAATATTAAATTGCTTTAAGAATGTAGCAATATCTTCTTTTACAGTTGCCGCTTTAACATAGTTAATATTCAGACGAGGCCATGTCTTAACCGCAATCTGTGCATTTGGAATACCTAATTTCTCTGGAGTTGCCGTTTCTACTGCTTTGCTAATCGCCGTTTCATCCTTTTTACTTGTTTCATTAGCAAACGTTGTAGCTGTTTCAATATATTTCTTTACTTTATCCTCTGAACCTTTTTTTACAAATAACGCTGCTTGTGGATATCCCGCACTCTTTGTATTATTTTTATTTTGGTACTCTTTTTGTAAATCTTTTAAAACCTTTAAAGTTATTCCTTTTTCTTTTGCTTTAGCAATGGTTGCTGTAGCAGCAGGTTCAGCCATCAACCCGACATTTGCTTTCTTACTTAATAATTGTTGTTGTACTTCATTCACAGAAGCAAAATAAGTGATTTCAGGTTTTATGCTTTTCACATCCAAGCTAGCCATAAAAACTTTCTGTGGCACCGCTTTTTCTCCAAAAGCCGCAAACATTCCTGTTTCTGTTAAAGCTTTTTCATCAGTTCCAACAACATATAAATTACCCCAGGTTACGACACTGTCTAACCTATATTGACTTTTTCCTTTTGATAATAATGCAGCTCCTAAATTAATAGGTGCGATGATAGCATCATATTCTCCATCTTCCTTAGCAATTTCTGCACTGATGACACTTGTACCGTCAACGGTGTCAACACTCACATTTTTATCACCGTATAATCCTAACAATGATAAACTAGTTGCCCCTAAAGGCGCCAGTACCTTAATCGGTTCTGTTTTTGCTTCCTCTTTTTTTGTGTCATCATTACTTGCACAGGCACTTAAAGACAAAGCCATGACACCTGCCAGTAATCCCTTCAATAATTTCATAAACGTTTCTCCTTCACTTCAGCACTCAGCTTAGCGATAAATTCTTCTACCGGCATTGTCACAGATTCCTTACTTTGTGCACGACGTACCGTAACTGTATTAGCTTCTACTTCTCCATCACCAATAACAAGCTGATAAGGAATTTTAGCAAGCTGTGCTTCTCTTATACGATACCCCAATTTCTCATTTCGTGCATCTGATTTGCTCCTAAATCCCATCGCTAACAATTTTTCATTTATAGCATTTGCAGCTTGCGCATGACGTTCATAATGTACCGGAACGACCATGACTTGAGTTGGTGCCAACCATGTAGGGAAATGTCCTGCATAATGCTCGATCAAAATACCAATAAAACGTTCAATTGATCCAAATATAACACGATGCAGCATAACAGGTCGCACTTTCGTGCCATCCTTTTCTACATATGTTAAATCAAAGCGTTCAGGTAGATTCATATCCAATTGAATCGTTCCACATTGCCATTCTCTTCCTAAGGAGTCTTTGATATGGAAGTCAAGTTTTGGCCCATAGAAAGCACCATCTCCTGGATTGACTTTATAATCCTTACCGGCACTGACACATGCATCAGCAAGAGCTTTTTCACTCTTTTCCCAAATTGCCAGATCTCCAATGTATTTCTTTTCCGGACGTGTCGATAATTCAATACGATAGGATAAGCCAAAGATAGAGTATACGCGATCAATGAAGTTGATCAATTCCTTTACTTCACTTTCAATTTGATCTGGGCGCATGAAAATGTGAGCATCATCTTGCGTAAAAGTACGAACACGGAATAGCCCATTTAAAGCTCCACTGGCTTCATGGCGATGTACCTGCCCTAATTCTCCCATGCGCAGTGGCAAATCTTTATAGGAATGTAGACCATTTTTAAACACTAATAAGGACCCTGGACAATTCATTGGCTTGATTGCAAATTCGCGATCATCCACCATTGTCGTATACATATTTTCTTTATAGTTTGCCCAATGTCCACTTACTTCCCATAATTCCTTGCTCATCATGATTGGTGTTTTGATAAATTTATAATTTTCTTTTGTATGTTCTTCATACCAGAAGTTTTCTAACAGATTACGAATAATCATTCCATTTGGCAAAAAGAATGGCATACCTGGTGCATATTCACTCATCATGAATAGACCCATTTCACGTCCTAATTTTTTATGGTCACGTTTTTTGGCCTCTTCCAGCATATGCAAATGTTCTTCTAATTCTTCTTTTGTTGGATAGCAGACACCATAAATACGTTGCAGCATTTTATTTTCTGCATCACCTTTCCAATAAGCTCCGGAGTGTTTTAAAAGTTTGAAGTTTTTCAACAGCTTAACCGTTTCTACATGCGGCCCGCGACATAAATCGATAAACTCTCCTTGTTGATAACAGGTAATTGTTCCATCTTCCAAATCTTGAATCAGATCAATCTTATAAGGATCGTCCGCAAACATTTCTAAGGCTTCTTCTTTACTAATTTCTTTACGGACAATACGCTTTCCATCTTTGGCGATCTTCTTCATTTCCTTTTCGATTTTTGGCAGGTCTTCATCTTTGATTACATCATCACCAAGATCAATATCATAATAAAAACCATCTGATATAACTGGTCCTACCCAAAATTTTGCCTGTGGATACAGACGCTTTACAGCCTGTGCCATCATATGAGCACAGGAATGATTCAACATGCTTAATTGTTCATTTTCTCTAATATCAATCATACGTTTAACCTCCTATTTTATACATCTCGTATGTGATTCCATCGTTTACTTCTTTTCTCATGAAATGACCCTTACAGGCTAAGATTGTTTGACGGCTTGCCACGTTTGTTTCCTCACAACTCACTAGACAAGCATTCATGTGGAAGTTTGCTTTCGCTATTGCAAGTACTTCTTCAAGCATCCATTTAGCGATTCCTTTTCTTCTTTTATCTGGTGCTACACTATAGCCGATATGTCCGCCAATACGTTCTAAATAAGCATTTAGTTCATGACGTAACATGATAACTCCAACAATTTCTTCATCTTCCATAGCTAGATATAAAGAACTGCCAACGATACCATTTGGAAGATTACGTTCTTCATGCCAGTCCATCATCATTTGTAAATAGGCTTTTGTATCTTCGCAAGTATCTAAGAAAGCCAAACCGCAAATCACGCTGTCTTTCGGGAACTTATCCACATAACGTTTTAATGCTGTCGCATAAGTGCTGTTTGCCAAACAAAGTATCATGCATCATCACCTCCAGTTAAAAGAAAAAAGACTGCATCTCAAAGGACGTCAGTCTTATACGCGGTACCACCTTTATTCTTCGCATAAGCGAAGCTCTCAAACCTGATAACGCAAGGTATGCGGCACACCCTTTCAGGGGCAACTCCAAGGTAGTAAAGACAAGGCTCTTCGTAAAAGCTTTCACCATCCGCTTTTCTCTCTGCTTTCAAAGCACATATCTTCATGTCCTCTTCTTCGTTTGTCTACCTTATTTTTATACACCATAAGTTTCTGATTGTCAATGTTAACACAAGCTTTCCTTACATTTTCCCTAGTGAAAAAGATGTTGAAGCGATAGCCATATGTATTCTACCATTTGCTAATTATCGCAGTTAGAGGATACTGCCTTTAGTTATTTTATGGATAGATTGTAAGAATTACAGAAACTGTTTTTCCTATTTTATATCCCCTTTTTGGATATAACATCCTAAACATATAACGGTTAGCATAATTTGATGAAAACTGTTTCTCTAACCTACCAATTATGGGATTGACTGGTGGCACTTATAGAACTATGGTAAAATACCATCTATGTGAATGGTAAATTTTGGAATTCTCAATAAATACCAAAATTTAGTATAATTCACAATAGAGAAAGGAGTGCATTATGAGAAGAACATATGGATATGTCCGGGTATCAAGCCAAGATCAAAATGAGGCAAGGCAATACCTGGAGATGCTGGATTATGGGATTGATAAAAAATATATCTATATGGATAAGTTAAGTGGAAAGGACTTTAATCGTCCAGCTTATCACAGACTTGTTTATAAAAAACTGAAACCTGGTGATTTGCTCGTAATCAAAAGTATTGACCGACTGGGAAGAAATTACAATGAAATCCTAAATGAATGGAAGTACATAACCAAAACCAAAAGTGTCGATATCAAAATTCTCGATATGCCGTTACTAGACACTGATCAAAACAAAGATTTGATTGGCACCTTAATTGGTGATATCGTATTACAGTTATTATCTTTTGTTGCGGAAAATGAACGTAATAACATTCACCAGCGTCAAGCTGAGGGTATTCGTGCCGCCAAAATGAGAGGGGTACGTTTTGGTCGTCCGGAGATTGATTTACCGAAAGATTTTGAAAAAATCATGGTACGCTGGAAAAAAGGCGAATTGATGAGTAAGGATGCTATTAAAGAATCCGGTTTAAAATACTCAACCTTTTATAAAAAAGCCAGAGAATATGAGGAAAACAGAAGGATGAAAGAAAACGACAGATAGCTAGCGTGCATATCTGTCGTTTTTTTGATAAATATTTAGAACACAAAGTTTCCTTTGCGAAATACTGGTACACAAGATCCATCATCTTTTATACCATCAATGCTCATATCATCATTACCAAACATGAAGTCTACATGTGTCATAGAATGATTCGCACCTGCTTTATTCAATTCTTCTTCATTCATATCAATGCCTCCCTCAACATTCATAGGATAGGCATCGCCAAGAGCGAGATGGCACGATGCATTCTCATCAAATAAGGTATTAAAGAATAATATACCGCTTTGTGAGATTGGCGACGCATCTGGAACGAGAGCCACTTCACCTAAATAACAGCTGCCTTCATCAAAATGAATCAGCTCAGATAGTGTATCTTTCCCTTCTTCAGCATCAAAATCAACTACTTTGCCATCTTTAAATTCCATCCAGAAGCCGTTAATCATATTACCATTATAGTTTAATGGTTTGCTAGCTACGACCTTACCCTGTACTCCTGTCTTTTTGGGCATTGTAAAAATTTCTTCTGTAGGCATATTCGGATTAAAAATCACACCAGCAACTGTCTTTTCACTTCCCCCTGCCCAAATATGATGATCCACAAGTTCAACTGTCAAGTCCGTTCCTAAACAATTGGTGAAATGTAACGCTTTAAACTTATGTTCATTAAGTGCTTGTATACGTCGTACGAAATTGTTTTGCATCTCATCCCATTCTGCAATTGGATCATTATCTTCTCGTACGTGTACGGCATGGAGAATACGCTCCCATAACTCTTCAACTGCCTCATTTTCAGCATCTTCAAATTCCGGGAATACTTCCATAGCCCACGCTTTATTTGGCACTGCGATAATACTCCATTGCGTTTTATTCATCATCGTATAAGCCTGCGCTTCTTTATTAGCTTTTGCACCAGCTAAACGTGCTTTCGCAACTTTGGCAGCGTCCACATCCTTAAAGACTCCAGGAAGTTCACTTATGATATGAAGGATGCAAGCACCCTCTTTTAAATAATCCAGTTTTGAATGTACTTGCCATTCTCGAACATTGCACAAAGTTTCTTCATCAGCATGCAAATAAGTCTGACGACGATTCATATCATCCTGATAAAATACAACAACTTCTTTGGCTCCAGCTGCATATGCTTCTTCAACACAAGCTCGTGTCATTTCTACTGCATCCACATCTGCTTGAATAAGCAATGTTTGTCCTTTTTGTAAATTAACTCCTTTGCGAATTGCAAGATTTGCATATTTTTTAATGATTGCTTTGTTCATATATTTAATCCTTTACATAGGCTTTTGGCAACATCGCAGCACCTATGATACCTGGCTCTTCTAACTCGGCTTCTTTAAATTCTACAATCTGCATCCCTTTGTGGATCATATTACGGAAATAGTTTTCCATTTTTTCAAAGAAAACATCTTTCCCTTTCATTACGCCACCACCAACAACAAATACTTCTGGATCCACAACATGTGCAATCACGGAGAACATGATAGCTAAATCATATGCCATGTCATCACACAACTTTAATGCCTCTGCATTGCCTTTTCTTGCCAGATCAAAAACATCCCCAGCATGTGCAATCGCATCTATTCCGAATACAGCTTTTCCTTTTCTTGTCATCGCTGTACCGCTCGCTTCGTTTTCTACAGCACCAACATTCAAATAATTCACTTTTTCACGATTGCGATCTATGATGATATTTGCAATTTCACCAGCATGCCCATTCTTGCCAGCAACTACATGCTGATCGACAACCAAGGCTCCACCTATACCTGTCGAAATAGTAACATAATATACAATTCCTTTGCCCTTACCAGCACCTAAAACCGCTTCACCCATACCGGCAACATTAACATCATTATCAACAAAGGTTGGCTTATGGAAATGATCTTCAATACGTTTAGCAATTGGATAGCCTTCAAAGCCAGGCAAATTTGTAGCCAATACCATTTTACCGTTCACTGTATCTACAGGGCCAGGCACTCCCATACCGATACCGACACAATCATCATAACCATCAATGCTTTCAATCAAAGAAATAATTTTCGCGATTACATGTTCTGTGCCTTTACCAATTTCTGTAGAATCTTTTACGATTTGTAAAACATTACCTTCTTCATCGACTTTGGCAACTCGTACATTTGTGCCTCCTAAATCGACACCAATATAAGTTTTCATAAAACTCCTCCTTCACATTTGCTAGTTCTATTTTAGCATAAATGAAAGGGTTTTTCTCTAATTAATCTAAATTTCTCTTACGCTTTCTCAACATACAGAGCACGCATAAAGATGTAATAGAGCAAAGCATCAAGAAATCCCTGCGCAAACTAGCATCCATGGTAACAACATTATGCTTTACTTTTATCTTTTCATCTTTCATCACGATTGTTTTATTATGTTTAGCCGTAAATGTGATATCGTCTGCTTTTTGATAATTCTTTGGCGCATATACCTCATGAAATACATAGTTTTTGCCTTCTTCCAGATACATGACAGTATAAGGGGTTCCATCACTTGTCCATTCCGCTATCACTTGCCCATTTTGCTTATCTAGTATTTGTAAAATAGCGCCTTTTAAGTGCTTTTTATCTTTCTCATCAATCTTATCAAAGCGCATCTTTACTGGTACATTTTCAATACGGATTTCTAAAACATCCCCATGTTTCGCAACCTTTGCCTGATAAATATGATCGTTTAAAGTATAACCGGCGACTTGCTCTTTTTCCTGTACATAATACATACCTAATTCTAAATTAGCAAAATGTGCATAACCGTTTTCATCTGTTTCCTGTTCTTTCAAGATATGTGACATATCTTTTTTATCCGATAACCTAAACGTCACATTTTTCATCCTTTGGTTTTTATTTTCACTATCTACTTTATGGATCAAAAGACTGCCTCTGGCAAGTTTATTTTCTAATGTGCTTTCTGCTTGCAGATGTACAACATAATTCACCACATCTTCACCATGCCAGCCGATTTCAAAATCATATTCTTTTTCATCCAGTACATATTGGGCATTGGTCTTAAGTTCCTTTACATAATAAACACCGTTAGGTAAATCGATCATGTTTTCTAATTTTCCTGTTTTATCAATGCCACTTGTATGTAATAACGTCCCATTAGGTATCGCAACCTTTCCCATGTAATCATAAATATCTTCTCTAGCATATATACCATAAAGAACATCTAGATAAGCATCTTCATTCTTAAAAACTTCCTGTTGTTCCAAAAGTTTCGTCATATTTAAGGTAAAATGCGGACGTTCGTTATATAGGGAAGATGTATGAATCTGAAGCTTTGTTGTTTGTGCGTCTTCAATCATGAAATAATGCTTTCTAACATCTTTTACATAACCATGTGGTGTTTTCGTTTCCATGTAATAATATGCTCCACACACCAAATGCTTACTAGCAACTTCGTCCCAATCTGATTCTAAGCTTTCAACTTTTTCATCTTTATGGTAATACAAAGTATTTCCAATTTTAATGTCTTCTGCAGCATATATCGTAATTTCTGCATGCAATAGGTTTGATGTTTCCCATACCGGACTTTCCGTCTTACCAAATTCACACTGGCCAGTTACAGTTGACATAAAGATTTCACCCGTTTTTTCCCAGACCAATTGTCCTAAGACAAGTTCATCTTTCATTTCTACGAATTGCAAATCTCCACTATCTTTTATTTCGAATTCAACATCTTGTGCTAAAGCATACCCATGTGGACTAGAAATTTCATGGAGAATATAGGTGGTATTTGGTTGTAATCCTTTTACGATATGTGGCTTGATCTTGCCTTTATCATCCTTACCATCTTGTCCAGAAATCCATGTTGCAAAAACTGCCCCAGGTTCATCTTTTGGGTAAATCATCATTTGTGCACCTTCGATTTCTTCGTCATTGGTAATATCTTTTTTGGCAACTTCTACTTCCGTGATTTCATTTTCTATAAATGCTTTATATGTTATCGAAGGAATATCCTGTCCTTGGTAATGCGCATCAATCTGTTCTTCAAAATTTGTAGAAACATACCCTATTGGTGCTTTTGTTTCTTTCAATTTATACATTGAAAGCGGCAAATCACTTATTATTGGTACTTTTCCATCTTTTGATGACGTCGCAGTTTCAATACATTCATCCTTGCGAATTAACATTTTGCCATCTACCGATACGATATCTTGCATGGCATACAGTTTAAATTCTGCATTTGCTAAAGGTTGTTTCGTATCTTTATCAAGTTTTTGTACATCAAGATGAACTTTCTGCCGTTTATTCTCAAACATACCCGCCAAAGCAAACACAATAGGCACCTCTTGGGTTTCATATTGTAGAGAAACATCATGTACTTCATTGGTTTGTATGAATCCTTCTGGCGCCTGCTGTTCTTTCACCATGTAGTTTCCAAGTGGTAACAAGTTAGAATGCGCCATACCGTTTTTATCGGTTTTAATGCTTTCCACTAATTGGTTTTTCTTATACAAAAGTGTCCCGCTGTTATCTGGAGCAAAAATATCTTCTTTAGCAAATATTGCAAATTGAGCATTTGGCAACTTTCTAGTTTCATATACAAATTGTACATTTCCTTTACCATCTTTTTTTACATCAGTCAAAACTTCTCCTTGTTTTTCTACGCTTATTTTCCCTTTAACCGAGATATCTTTCATGATGATGCAAATAACAGGAGTTGTACCATCTGGCAATGTTTCATACGCCACATTGGAACTGACTTTAAATTTTACGGGTGTCGTGTTTACCAAATAAGGTTTTGGAGCATTAGTTTCTTCTAATTGATAATTCCCTGGTTCTAAAACATCTCCAGTCATTACCGTACCACTTTCATCACTTGTCCAACTATCAACATAATGAGGGAAAGGGTTCCATTCCCAATAACCAAAATATGAATTAGTATCCAAGTTTTTTATCTTAAAGGTTGCGCCAGAAACAGCAATGGTTTTTTGTGTCTGCGCATCTTGTTTGATGATAGATATCACAGCATGGAATTTCTTATCATTGAAAATACGCCACGTTTGTGGTTCTCGCTTATCTTCTTTTATGATAACCGTAAAGTCGTCAATCCTGTAATGCTCATCAGGTACCTTTGTTTCTCTTACGATATATTCTCCATAAGGTAATTCATCACTTAATGCATAGCCTTTCTGATCAGTTTTCATGATAGCTACGGTTTTACCTTCTGCATTTTTCGCAATTGGTGCTTTATCCCATGAACCAGCTTTATTTACATCTGCTTTTAATTTGATTGTAAATTCCGCACATTCTAATAGATCAGTCTCCCCAGACCCATGATCTGATATTTTAATAAGTTCAAATGCTTGTGCTTTCACTCTTTCTAAAACAGTCTGTTTCTTGGTAATGATTGCTTCACTTTGATTTACATAGTCAAGAATAACATTGTATGTTGTAGTATCTAAAGTATAGCCTTTACTTGGAGTAATTTCTTTAATGTAATAAGCACCTAGATATAAACCATCTTTTGATGCATTACCATCTGCATCCGTCGTCATAGTAGCCACTTTATCATCTGGCTTATAAAGAATCTCACCATCTGCTGGATCCAAGATATTGTCTTTTGCATAGATACCATAAATCGCATTCGCAAGAGTAGCATCACCCAATGGCTGCTTCCCTGTCTTACTATCTTCCTTACTTATCATTATCTTTCCAGGTGTTCGTACATTAGCAAATTCCGCTGTATAAGTTTTTCCTTCTTCACGTATCTGATACTTAATTTTGGTTTCTGAGTACGCATAACCATAAGGTGCTGTTTTTTCTTTCAAATAATAATCACCATAACGCAATAGATCCGTTTTAGCCTTACCAGCGCTATTTGTAGTGATGGTATCAATGAAAGAGTCATCAGATGCCCTATATACTTCAAACACGGTATGTGCTTTTACGATTGTCTTACCTGACTTACTATCTTTCTTCACTACCTGAATATATCCTTCAATCGGCTTATCTTCAACTGTGACTTGGCTATTTTGATCTTCAGTTTTGATTGTGGCATTATAAGTACGTGTACTCAATACATATCCTTCTGGAGCTACGATTTCTTTTATGGTATAACTTCCATAAGTTAATGCTTTAGATCTTACATAAGTACCAGCTTTTGTCGTTAATTGTTGCACTTCTTTTCCGTCAGCATCATAAATGCCATAGATTGCTCCACCGATAGATGCACCATTCAAGCTATCTTTCTTCTTAATTTCGATATAGCCTTCAATTGGTTTATCTTCTGCATTAATGGTGATAACTTCTTCATTTTCTGAAACCGTCACAGGATATTTTGTTGAATTTAAGACATATCCTTCAGGAGAAGCAATCTCTTTCACATAATAATTACCAAAGCGTAGATAGCCAGATTCTGCATATCCTGTAGCTCTGGTAACTAAACGCTGTAATTCTTGGTTTTGTTCATTATAGATACCGTAAGTAGCACCTTCGATTTGTTTTCCATTCTTACTATCAAATTTCCGTAATTTTAATTTGCCTTGTTTCCATTTGTTTGTAGCTGTATAAGTAGCTGTTTTATTAGCTTCAATAGTAACTGAATGGATTGTATTATCTAAAATCAGATGATTAGGAACTTTTGTTTCTTGAATGTAGTATTTGCCTGGAAGTAATTCATTAGCAGTAACTGTTCCATCTTCTCCGGTTGTATAAGTACCTACAGAAGAACTCATATCTTCATTTTTAGATACCTTAAAACTGGTACCTGCTACTTTATTCCCATCTTCATCTATTTTAGCAAGTTTAAGAGAGCCATATTTATTCACCTTTACATCAATATATGCAAAAGTAGGGTCATTCACCAAAAATACTGCCGTCTTTTGATGACCTGCAACACCATCCCAATACATAATGGAATCTCCTTGTTTTGATGATGGTACATTTGATAAGATAATTTCTGAATTATCTTTCGCAGATGCAGTTGCAGTAATGGTTAATTTGTTGCCACTCTTAGTCACGCTCAATCCATCACTTGATTTTACGTTATATTTAGATAAAATTCCTTTTGTATCAGTCAAGGTAATTGATTCACCAATATCTAAAGTATAAGAATTACTATCAAATGATGGTTTTGTGTAATAATCATTAACATCATCCATGATCTGATTTTCAAGAGAAGTCATACTCTCACCACTAACCTGAATATAGTCACGGCGATAACCTAAGACCTTTTCCCAAATCAAATTCTGTGTAGCGGCTGCCCACTTCTTATCGGTTCTACCACTATAGCCATAACCATAATAAGAGATATGGGATAGCTTTTTAATTAATGTTTGAGATAAAGTTTTATCTATATCGTGTATCCCATAAGATACTCCTTCTGGATATCCTACCCCTGGTTCAATACAGTACACATGTTCACCATCACGATATAGCATAGCACCTTGTCCATACGCTTCACCAGCCATACTCCAACCATCCATATACTTTAATGATGTATTTCCTGCAGCATGTATAGGGGCACTATTATTTAACATCGTTGTCAAACACACCGTTCCTGCCAAGGCTAGTTTTGGCAATTTTTTTAATTTGTCTAATAAGCCCATTTCACATTTCCTCCTTTATTGCTTATCTCTGTAACCCTCTTTCATTCAAAAAGCCCAGCAATGCCGGGCTATGGTGGTTTCATCCTAAAATAGTACATGTTATTTATTTTCCTCCTTGCAGCAATAGAAAAAGAGAGCGATTGCTCTCTTTACATATACATAATATTTTAATTTATTTTTCTAAGTTTAATGTTCCATATCCCAAAAGATTGTATAAGCTTGGACATGATTTATATTATTAAATAAAGGACCGGCAGTAAAACCCTTCATCCAGTATGGACTTTTCCTATCTAATGCCAGTCTTTCGCCATCATCCATTGCAGCTTCTATCGTTGGATAAACACCATAACCTCCTTTATAATTCAAAATCGCATTACAAGGTTTGTAAGGATCTTTTCCTAACGGACATAATTTCCCATCATCTTTCTTATTACCGGAAGGTTTATCCGTTTTATTTCCTGAAGAAGACGTATCATTCTTAGCAGGTGCCTTATTTGTGCTATTTGATTCATTAGATTTATTCGTATTGTTTGTAATATTGGTGTTGTTGTTATTAGACTGTCCCGAAACATTCGATGTATTAGAATTGCTAACTCCATTATTTGTAGGTTCACTTACAGGTCTCACAACCTTCTTTTTCTTTACCACAACTTTGAAGCTTTCTTTTGCTTCATTACCATTTACATCTTTTGCAAATACCATCACTTCATAGGTTCCTGCTTTTTTTGTGTTCAGTTTGCCGCTATCTATATAATAACCATTCTTTTCAGTTTTCTTATCACTATATGCTAAATCACCATCTACAGGATCTTTTACAGTTTTTATATTATTTCTAACATCGTATTTCTCGCCTGCATTTAGAGTAACAACTTTTTTCTTAAACTTTATGATTGGATATGCGGTATCCTCAACATCTATCACCATTTGTTTTTCAAGAGTTCTGCTTCCATCTGTAAATGTAACTTTCACTTCTTGTCGTCCTATTTTATTAATATCTAGATCCTCAATCTTAGAAACGCTCACATTCTTGTTCGATTTCTTAGCATCAATCAAAACATTCTTATGAATCGCATGACCATACTCAATAACGATGTTGTCATTTATCGTTACATCAAGCTCTGGTGTACAGCCAATACAGAACACACATAAAATGAAAAGATATCTCAACTTTTTCATATTCTCCCTCCTATACCATCACTATATCATATTTCCTTACTTTTCTATAATATAATTTCCATAATAAAATTCTTATAAAATCTTCATGACTCAGCCTGAACACTTTTTGACATTATCATTGTAACATGGAAAGATGTGCAGAAAACTTGCAATTCACTGGCAAAAAACTCGCAAAAAAAAGACACACACGAATTATGCATGTCTAGAAGTCAATTTATTTTACTTCAATAATCTTCATGGTATTTGTTGCACCATTTCCAACAGGATATCCCGCAACTATAATAATTGTTTCGCCAACTTTGATTCCATGTTCTTTAGCAATTGCACGTGCCAGTTCACATTCATTGTTCTGATTATTTGCAATTTCAGAAAGAACAGTTGTAACACCCCAGTTCATAGCTAATGAACGTTGTGTCTTTTCATCGAAAGTAACAGCAATTACTGGTGCCTCCGGACGGAATTTAGAAATACGGCGTGCCGTTGTACCACTCTGTGTAAAAGCAATTACCGCAGCAACATCCAATGCCATAGCTGTATCTGCTACAGAAATAGCGATTGCATCATTTTTTGTACGCTGTGAAGTTTTAATACTTGCTTTTAAACGTTCACGATATGGTAACGTTGGTTCCATCACCTTAGCAATGCGATCCATCGTCTGTACAGCTTCAATTGGATAAGCGCCGGCAGCTGATTCACCACTCAGCATAATTGCATCTGTTCCATCTAACACAGCATTGGCAACATCACTTGCTTCTGCACGTGTAGGGCGTGGATTTCCTTGCATACTTTCTAACATATGTGTTGCTGTAACAACTGGTTTTCCCATTTCATTTGCCGTTTTAATAATCTGTTTCTGATAAATTGGTACTAATTCCAATGAAACATCAACACCTAAGTCACCTCTGGCAACCATAACACCATCCGCAACATCTAAGATTTCTCTTAAATTATCGAAACCTTCTTGATTCTCGATTTTTGGAATAATCTGAATATCTGGTTTTCCTTCTTCACGAAGAATTTTACGGATTGCCAACACATCTTCTTTACGTCTAGTAAAAGATGCAGCGATATAGTCAACACCCATTTTACATCCGAAACGGATATCAGCATCATCTTTTGCAGAAATAAACGGCATGCTTAAACGCACTCCTGGCAAGTTACAGCCTTTTCTGCTTTTCAATGTATGTGGATTCTCGATACGGCATTTTAATTCGCCTTCTCTTTTTTCAAGAATTGTCAGACGGCATTTACCATCATCAATTAAAATCGTTCCATTCACTTCTACATCGTTAAATACTTCTGGACATTGAATGTGGAATTTTTCATGTGTTCCCAACATTTTTTCACGTACGATGGTAATAATTTCTCCTGTTTCATACGTTTCAGATCCATTTTCAAAGTCACCTAAACGAACCTCTGGTCCTTTTGTATCTAATAAGATTGCAACATTCTTTCCTGTTTCTTTAACAACTTCGCGAATGTTTTTGATACGGTTACCATGTTCTTCATAATCCCCGTGAGAGAAGTTCAAACGGATGATATTCATACCGTTTTCAACCAGCTTCGTCATCATTTCTTTGCTTTCGGATGCTGGCCCGATCGTACAAATAATTTTAGTTTTTCTGTTTTCAATCATAAACTGTTTCCTTTCCTAATAACCTATTTACCTTTTATATGCTATACCAGACGCTCAAACAGATTCTGCAACTTCTTACGTGATTCTCTTGGCGTATTCAATGCCTCTTCAATAGGAACTGCAATAATCTGATTGTCTTTAATGCTGACACATTGTCCTCCAATACCCTGCATCAGCAAATCAACTGCTTTTTCACCCATACGGCTCGCTAACACACGATCCGTCGGTGTTGGTGATCCTCCACGCTGTACGTGGCCTAACACGGTGGCTCTGCCGGAAAACCCGGTATTTAAACTTACCTTCTTGGCAAATTGGTGAACATCGGTAATTTTTTCTGAAATCACAACAATTGCATGACGTTTCTTTTTGATCAAATCTAAATCACGCAATCTCTCCAGCACTTCGCCTTCCTCAAAGCCGGTTGAAGATGTAATAACGATTTCAGCACCGCACGCAATGCCTGACCAAATGGCCAAATCACCACAGCGGTTTCCCATGACTTCAACAATGGAGCATCGATGATGAGAGCTTGATGTGTCTCGCAATTTATCGACTGCTTCAACTATTGTCGTTAAGGCTGTATCAAAACCAATCGTAAAGTCCGTACAAGTGATGTCATTATCAATTGTGCCAGGTAAACCGATACAATTAATACCCATTTCAGTCAGTGCTAAAGCACCACGATAGGAACCATCACCACCGATAACAACGATTGCTTCTATTCCACGTTTTTTCAGCTGCTGCACTGCTTTTTCGCGTACATCCGGATCTTTAAATTCCGGCAATCTAGCAGAGCCTAGAATCGTTCCGCCGCGATCGATGATCTCACCGACACTGGCTTTTGTTAAAGGTTCAATATATCCCTCTACCATACCCTTGTATCCATCATAGATACCAAAGACTTCGATTCCACTGTTCAGTGCAACTCTTGTGACGGCGCGAATTGCTGCGTTCATTCCCGGTGCATCTCCACCAGAAGTTAAAACACCTATGCGTTTTACCATAAAAATTCCTCCATTCACGGTTATTATGATACCATTTTCTTACAATTTTTACTAGCATTTATTTCCTTCTTGAATTACCTTTTACAAAAATTTCAGTTGATAATGTAGAAATTCGCTCTAAAAGCCGTTCTGCAGCCATTGGCTCCATCTGTTTTCCATTACCCAGTGCCCATTTTTCCTTTAATTCCTGCATCCGATAATTACTTGTAAAAATTGTTAATTTCTTACCTTCCATACGCCCATCTAAGATAGGCAATAGGATATCATCACGACTCCATGAGGTAACACTTTCTCCACCAATATCATCCAAAACTAAAACATCTACATGCCGTATACTAGCCAGTTTTGCTTCCATAGCTAGCGGTTCTTGAAACATCATTTTTAAATCAGATATGAGCTTTGGTACATTGACAAAAGATACACTACGCTTTTTTTTCGCAAAATAATTACACATACCGGCGGCTAAATAGCTTTTCCCTGCTCCCGGTTTCCCCCATAAGTATAACCCTTTTGAGCTATCTTCATCCATGATGGTCTGCAATACCTGCATGACAACGCCTTTATATTCACCGCTTTCTTCTTTTAGATCCAGTTTTGCCAGATCCACACATAAATAGGATTGTGGCATATCACATTGGCGATATTGTTTTTCATGCGCATATAACTTTTGTTGTTCGATTTGATAATGACAAGGCACCAGTACATTTTGTAAGATACCATCATAGCGTAACTCCATACGTGTTCCTGTCATCGGTTGACGACAAAAGCTTATGCCCTGGCAATGCTCACATTTCTTCATTACATCGCAATAATCTTGAAATCTTCCACTATGTGCTTCGACAAAAGCAGCAGTTTGATCATACTGTTTCAGCCATTGTTTAATCTGTGGTTGCTTTATAAGAGCAGCCACACGCTTTTGTTTTGCTTTTTTTTGTTCTTCACTTAATGTGAAGGAAAACTCCACAGGTTCCATCATTATTCACCTCGCAGTCGCTCCATCATCTCTTCTAATTCTTTATCATCTACCGTCTTGTTAGCCTTTTCACTGCCTTCATCCTCTTGTTGAAACCATTCCGGCAGTTCCTTCTTCTTTGTTTTAATTGGTTTTTGTTCTTCTTCCTTAATATGTGCTAATGCTTTTTCACTCGTATCAATGTTTAAACGTACCCAAACACTAGCGATTTTTTCAACATATGACTTACTGAAACGCTGATTTGTTTTTTCCAATACATATTCAATCAATACATTTACAACTTCTGGTTTCATCTTAAAATCAGTGATTAGCGTTTCTATCAAATAGGCATCACTGCGGCTAACTTCAATCCCATGCTGCTTACTTTGTAAAAAGCGCACCGGTGGTAAAGCATATGGATTTTTCACATCAAGATCAACCATAACACTGCGTTTGGCATTGCGCACCTTACGTTTCAATAGTTCGGCATTTAATGTATTATCTTTTAAATTCATACTTTGCGATACATATTTTCGCATATCCATTTCTGAAATACCATGAATAGTGGCCAATTCTCCAATTAAGCGAAGATTTTTTTGATTGCGACAGGTAAGCGGAAACAGTGTTTTTGAATATCCTGTTAAAAAGCGATCATAATTGAAACTTAATGGAATATCGCTCATCCGCTGCATATCATCCTCATCTGGCTTTAATTTCTGAAAATTCTCTTCTTCACTGTCTTTCCACTGATCTTTAATGATATTTTCAAAAGGCATGGTGATTTCCTGATATTCTTCCTTATCTTCCAAATCATGAGCAAAGCACAGTTTATTGAATTCATATACCTGTTTTCCCATTTGTTTAAGATATAAACGGCCAAACACCTCATGTCGTAAGAATGTATTACCTTCTTTTGGCATGAATACCTGATAAACATATTGATCATCAACAGCACGATAATACGTTTTTACTAACAGATATTGTTCCAAAATATGGCGATTTTTCTCAATGACCTCTTTGCTGAGACCACTGATTTTTTCTATCAAGAGATGATTGCGTATTTTTTGGTTTCTTGTGCCAATGGCAACCATGGTGCTATAAAGTATCGCTGCATCTTGACCAATCAAAGGATAATACAGCATGACAAACGCAGCATGGCGTTCCTGTGTCATTTCGCCGATGACTTCAATGCGGCATTTCGTCATAGCCCCCACAGCATCACCTCCTAATTACTTTCAGTATATCACAAATCTGCCTTTCCAGATTTTCTTTATTCGAATTATTATACAAAACAACATCCGCTTTCGCTATCTTAGCTTCTTGCGACATTTGATGTGCTAAGCGTCGCTTCGCCTCTGCTTGTGATATATGACGATACTTCATCAAACGTTCTAATAAAAGCGAGTTTTCACAAGCCACGACCCATACAGCATCAAAAAAGGCTTCCCAACCTACTTCAAATAGCAATGGTACTTCAACAACAACGATTTTCTCATCCGCATGTAATAAGAGTTCCTGCTCAATTTTGGCTTTGATCAAGGGATGCAAGATGGCTTCAGCCTGTTGTTTATGTAAAGGATCTTTAAAAATTAAATCACTCATGAGCTGTTTATCAAGCTCTTCATGCTCATCTAGCAATTGATTACCAAAAGTCGCTATTAGCTTAAGATAACCTTCTTCTCCTTTTTCAAGGAGCTTCGCATTGATAGCATCACAATCTAAAACGGTAATACCTTTTTCTTTTAATATTGCGATCACACTGGATTTACCAGCTCCCATCACTCCGGTCAAACCTATTTTTTTCATCGTTTTCGCTGGCATGTCGGACAATAACAGGTACCTCTGGTCGCTACTGTTATTTTTTTGATTTCTCCTTGACATACCGGGCATTTCTCTCCTTTTTTCGCATGTACTTTTAATTTCAATTGAAACCTTCCATCCACGCCAAGACTTGAGGTGTAAGAACGTATTGTCGTACCTCCATAACGAATAGCCCCCTGTAAGATTCTTCTCGTTTCCTGCAACAGCCGTTCAAAATCTTTTTTTCGTAAATGATAAATCTTAGTTTCTGGATGCATACCTAGTGCAAAGCAAATTTCATCAGCATAAATATTACCAATTCCTGCAATTACGCTTTGATCCAGTAGAGCAGCTTTTAATACGATCTTTCGTTTATGTAATGCATGATATAAATAAGTGGGTGTTAAACGTTCATCAAAGGCATCTAAGCCAATATTTTGAAAGCATGGATACTGATGGATATCCTTACGTTTCTCATATAAATACATTTTGCCGAATTTGCGAGTATCATGATAGCGCAATTGTCTGCCATCCTGTAAATCAAACAGCACATGCACATGCTTATCATAAGGCTCATCACTTTTTTGAATATAAAACTTCCCTTCCATGCGCATATGGGCAATCCACATCATGGAACCTAAATCAAATAATAAATACTTACCATAACGTTCATAATGCTGAATCGTTTTGCCTTTGATCTGTGCACAGAACGTTTGGGGTGTAGGATAAGCAATAATGTTATCCCATAATACATGACAATCCTTGATCGTCACATTGCCCAGTTGATGTTCTAAGGTCCTGACTACAGTTTCTACCTCAGGTAATTCTGGCATATCTTCACCTACTTTGCATCATACCAACTCTTGCCGATATTTGCTTGTGCAATGAGCGGTACTTTTAATTTCATAACATTTTGCATGCCTTCTTCTACAATTTGTGTCATCTTATCAATTTCATCTTCACATACATCAAAGATAAGCTCATCATGAATCTGTAAAATCATACGCGATTTCACCTTTTCTTCCTGCATTTTTTGATAGATGTGTATCATCGCCATTTTAATCAGATCTGCAGCGCTTCCTTGTATTGGTGCATTCATAGCCGCCCGTTTTCCAAATTCACGCATCATATAATTTTTATCTGCTATCTCTTTTATGTAACGACGTCGATTATATAATGTTTTCACATAGCCATGTTCTTCACAGTAAGCAATAGTCGCATCCATAAAGGTTTTGATCTTCGGATAGGAAGCAAAGTATTTTTCAATAAAGGTATGAGCTTCTTTCCGTGAAATGCCCAATTGCTCACTTAGACCGAAATCACTTTGTCCATAGACAATACCAAAATTCACGGTTTTCGCACTGCGACGCATATTGGCATCTACTTCATCATGTGAAACATCAAATATTTGCATGGCTGTTTTGGTATGAATATCGATATCATGGTTAAACGCATCGATCATCTGTTCCTCATCTGCCATATGTGCCAACATCCGCAATTCAATCTGTGAATAATCAGCAGATAACAGAACATGTCCCTCACTTGCCACAAAGGCTTTGCGGATACCTTTTCCTTCTTCATTACGTACGGATATATTTTGTAAATTAGGTTCTGAAGACGATAATCGTCCCGTCTGTGTCTGAATCTGATTGAAAAGCGTATGTATTTTCCCATCTGCCAAAATATGTTTTGCCAAACCGATTGCATATGTACTATAAATCTTCTGATATTTGCGATGCTCCAACAACAGAGGAATGATTGGATGTACATGCACAAGTTTTTCTAAGACATCGGCTGCTGTACTACGTTTCTTGCCTGCCTTTAAACCTAATTCATCATACAATACAGATGCCAACTGCTTAGGTGAATTGATATTGAACTCCATCCCTGCTATTTCATAAATCTGCAAACTTAACGCGTTGATCTTAGCTTCTGTTTCATCGGCAATTTTTTGTAAAACTGCCTTATCACAATATACGCCTTCTTTTTCCATGGCATACAATACGCGCGTTAATGGCATCTCAATTGTATCAAACAAATCCTTCATTTCCATTTCTTGCAAGGTTTCATCTAATAAAGCTACAATACTATATAAATTTTCTGCCTGCAACATAGCATATTTGCTTTGTTGCGCAAAATCGATGAGTTTTGGCTTCCCTTTTTTGCCATAGATATCCTCTTTATGAATACTTTGATCAAAGTGATATTTTTCTGCCAACTTCTCATAATCAGAAATGGTTTGATCAACTAAAAAGGCTGCCAGCATAATATCAAAGTTCACATCTGCTGCGATTAGGTTATTTTTATGACAAGCATGATAGAAGTTTTTCGCATCATAAACCGCCTTGTCATTTTTTGTAGCTAGATACTGTAAAAACGCCGGATCTTTTCTTGCATCTTCTAAAGTGATGTATTCATTTTTATTTTCTTTGCTTAATGCAAAACCATATAATGTAGCATCATAATAATTTTCATTATCGATATCTGCATAAACAACACTATGTCCATCATAAAATGCTTCTGATATCTTTTGCACTACTGCATAGGTTCCATCACGCGTTACCTCTTCTTTTTTACGTGTATTTTTTGCAAAACTATTCATTTCATATTTTATATAAAAATCATGCAGTTCTTCTTTGGGAGGCTGCAGCATCAACGCTGTAATATCAATAGGCAAGGTTTCATCGGTTTTAATTGTTGCCAGATATTTTGATAAAAAGGCTTTTTCCCTATCTGTTTCCAATTTTTCTTTCAGTTTTCCTTTGATTTCCTCAATGTGAGCATAAACATTATCAACGGTATCATATTCCTTTAACAGTTTTAATGCTGTCTTTTCGCCAATACCTTTTACCCCTGGGATATTGTCTGCACTATCTCCCATCAATGCTTTCAAATCGATAATCTGTGAAGGCTTAATCCCCATTGTCTCCATCAATTTTTCTTCATTCATGACCTCAATTTCACTGATACCTTTTTTCATTAGATAGACATCGGTCGTAGGATCAATCAATTGTAATAAATCTCGATCACTTGATAAAATATGAATCTCTAATTCAGGATGCTGTCGTGCCATGCAGCCTATGATATCATCTGCCTCAATACCATCGCATTCATAACGCTGTAAACCATACGCATCCAAATATTCACGAGCAATTGGAAACTGCACGATCAATTCTTGATCTAATTCTTTACGTGTCCCTTTATACTCCGTATAAGTTTCATGGCGAAAGGTTGGTTTTCCACTATCCCAAGCCACTAACACCATATCCGGATGTATCATATCAAAGGCTTTATTAATCATTGTGATAAAGCCATATACTGCATTTGTCGGTATTCCATTGCTGGTTTTCATCATGCGTCCATATACGGTTGCATAATAGGCACGAAACAGCATGGAATTTCCATCAATTAATAATAGTTTTTTCATAAGCTCCTCCATATTTATTTACATTGCTTTCGATAGCATGCATTTTTATCTTTTCTTGATTATTTTACCACGTCATAGCACTTCTAGCACGCTTTCTACTTGGAAAGTAAGAAAACTTTATCCTGCTATAACACTGCTGATTGCTCTTTTTTATATGACAATCCACTACATCTTTGCTTCTTAATGAATCTTTCTTTTATGATTTCATGATGCATTTCTAAACAAAACATGTTGCAATGCCTTTACATCTTCTTCTTTATATCCTTATCCATGAGAGCGAATGGAACATGCTTAATTTGCATAGTATTACAGCAAACGCAAGAAAAAGGTCGTGTTGACCTTTTACGATGCAATGGATTCTAAGGTTTCCAAATTTTTATACATGATCGACATATAGTCTTTTCCAGCCTTTTGATCACTTTCTTTTAAACTGGATACATTATTTAACTCAACGGGAATTAAACCAAGCTCCTGGATTAATTTTTCTCTGAGCCTTACCATATCTTCTGGCAAATTAGATTCCATTGCCATATAACGCACATGATCATTTCGAATACGCTTTTTTATGATTTCTAACTGATCCTTGGTTGGCAAGGCACCATATTTTGATAAAATGACCGGATATACTTCTATACCATAAGACTTCTGCCAATTTCCAAAACTTGGCGTCATGGATACAAAAGCAATATTTTTATGCTGATCGTGAATACTTTGAAAATCGGCATCTAAACGAGCAAGATCCATTTCCAATTGATCATAATTTTCATCAAAGATCTTCTGATATACCGGATATTTATCAACCAGATAATCGCGTATATCACTCGCCATGCTGGTCATGGCAACCGGATCCATCCACAACATAGGGTCATTATCATAAGTTTCTACACTGTCAAAACTTTCTCCTTCATAATAAGGCGACTCTACGATAGCACTGACATCATTTACATAGGTCGTTGTATATCGTTGAAATTTATAGATGGCACTTTTAGTAGCCAAATCTACCATATCCGTCTCTTTACGAATATCATCCGCATACATCTGCATATAAGGCTCTAAGGAGCCAATGTAAAACAATGCATCTGCAGATGCTAGAATATCCTTATAATTCGCTTTGATCTGTGCTCGTTGGATCATTGTATTTTCGCTTATATCCTGACTTTTTACATTATCAGCGCCAATGCGTTCTACTAAATACTGTACTGGATATACAGTGGTTGCAACACTTGGCGTTTTTTCTTCACAACCGCTTACTAAAAGAATGCTCAGCAAGGAAACAAATAGTAATTTCTTTTTCATAAGGTCTATGCCTCCTTGCCTCAAATTATAACATAATTCGCAACTATCGCCTACTCCTGTTTTCAAAGAAATACGACTTCAGCCACTCTTCCTCTTTCATCCATCCGCGCGAACATTTTAAGATATTATAGCGTCCCCGATATAAGTCATGATGCTCATGGAAAAGAGGCGGATAAGGGATTGGGTGCAGCAAACGATAATGATAGAAACGCAGAGTATCACAAGGCAAATTTTTCCAAGCGACATATTGTTCACATAGTAAACAGATGCACAATAACCACATCGAAATACCCTTACAAAAAGAAGAACACATAAAGAAAAGCAACAGCAAAAAGCTGCCGAAATAACAAATACGATTCGCAGTTTGAAATGGAAAAAAGCAATGCAAAAAATTTTGTAACAGACGTGCTCCGTCCAAAGGATAAATCGGCAATAAATTAAATACAAGCAATGCGGCATTGATCTGTAACAGATACGTATAAAATGCCAGTGATAAAACACCTTGTTGATACAGAAAGGAAAGAAGCAATGGCTGTAGCATATGAGTGAATGGACCGGCTGCTAATATAAGTGTTTCCTTGATTAAGCTGCCATAGCCAATATAAGATATCTGAGCGGCCAAACCAAAAGGATATATGATAATTTTTCGAATTGGATAATGAAAAAGCCGGGCAATCAAAATATGCGCCAGCTCATGAATGGTCAACATCATAAAAATATACAGAACGATTTTTTGCATAGGTACGATCCGTAATAGGAACAGATATGGCAACCATAAAATGGATATACTAAACGGAATTTTCCGCAAGACCTTTTTCATAGGAAATCTCCTTATTATCTTTTAGAAAATCAATCGTTATATGATTTTCATACGTGCCTAGCATCTTCCCTTTCAGAATACGTTCATCAGCCTTTACATTGACTTCTTTTAAATGTCCATAGGTTGTCACAACACCATTATCCTGTTTTAAAGATACACTGCATTCTCCAGAATCACTCCGTTGTACATGAAGTACTACACCATTAAAAACCGCATATGCACTATTTGTGCCATTTTGATATTGATTATCCTTGATTGGCGTATAGGCAGGTGCAGCACTGACAGCTTCTTCTTTTAAAGAAAACCAATTATCAAAAGGTATCCATTGTGTCAGTGAATCCAATTTGAAATTTTGAATATATGCCGGCATCTCGATCAGCTTCAGCTTGGCATTTAACATTAACGCCAACACGACCACACAAATCCCCATTGCCAGCATCACCGTATGATAAAACAGGCGAAATAGGGAGAATGAGTGTTCCTTTTCTGTTGCTTGTGTTCCTCTTCGTTTACGTATACGTTTTCTTACATCATTCAGATCGCTCATATCATCCCTCCTACAATACAGCATATGCAAAAACATAACCAACTAGAACAGGGTAACAGGATAAAAAAAAGAGGAAATGCATCCTCTTCTTGGTGTTATGTAGATGGTGTATCGTCTATTTCTGTTTTCATCGCCTGATTAAAGGTGCTATGTTCATGACGTTGTTGATACAATTCACTCGTTGTTTTAATAGCAATCACAAGTGGTACAGATACCATGATGCCGACGACATTGCCAATAACTCCTCCGGCAAATACCGCAAATAACGTAATTAACGGTCCTAATGCACTTCGTTTCTCATGAACAATTGGCGAAATGACATAGTTATCCACGTTGCTTAATACGATAATACCAATGATCAAGGCTGCCAAATTGCTTGATGGAAGTGTCAGCCCGGTCAAAATACCGATAGCATTTGCCACAGTACCGCCAATATAAGGGATTACCGCGCCAAGTGCTGAAATGATTCCAATAATCAGCCAGTCATGATGACCGACACAGTAATAAAAGGCACAATATTCAACAAAACGAATCAAAATCAATAAGGCCATGCTTTTTAAATAAACCGTAACATTTTCATCAATCTCATGTAAATAAATATCACTGTTTGGAATAAACAAATGAAAAGCTTTTTTCACATAACCTTTCATACGGTCAAAATCAAACAGCATATAAATGGCAATGATGATCGTAAATAAAATATTTGTCACATAATCCAAAATCGTACTCATCCAAGATGGCAGGCTTGATACAAGTCCCGGCATCCAATCATCATAAGCTTCCAGCAATTTAATGATATTGTCGGTTAGACTATTCACAAGTGAGAAATCTTTTAGATTACCAATTTCTTTAATCTTAAAGCTGATCCATTGCACACCTTGAATCAAGGAAGAAATGAATTCATTGATTTTCGCATATAGCATAGGCAGCAATAAGACAATCAATATCACCAAAATCACCAAAATGATGATCCATAGCAGTAAGATACTGAAATTTTTATTTAACCCTTTTGCCTTCATATATAAAACAAGCGGATTCATGATGTACGCCAAAGCAAAGCCATATAAGAATGGCTGTAAAACACTATAAGCAATACTCATCCAATTTCCCCAAATGCGCTGTGTCTGCATGAGCAGAAACAAAATGATCAAGACTCCGATGATCTTCGCCATCGCATATAAAGAGAACCGCTCATCTATTTTCCTTAATATTTTTTTCAGCATTTGAACACCTAGCTTTCTATTTGTTATTTTATCATGAACATCGTAAAAAAACTAGGAAGTTCGCCATTATCCAAACAGTTTTGCCAATATTGTTTTGGAACGATATTTTGGCAAAGCGCTGGTTTCGCCTAACAAACGCTTTACGATACAGTGAAAACAACTGTATAATTGGCTATCCTTTCGTCTTGTTAAAGGTGTTCCATGATTGTTTGCACGTATCATTTCCTCATCTTCAAACACATATCCTAAAAAATCCACTGCTAGCCATGACTTTGCTTCTTCTAATGTTATACAGATGCCTTTTTCAATAAGTCTTGGCTGCATGCGATTCACGATAAAAGAAATTTCTTCCATTCCTTCTTTCATTAGAATACCAATGACACGATCAGCATCCTGCAATGCTGTGACATCTAATGTTGTGACAACAATTGTCTTTTTGACACAGGCAATGGCCTGTAAAAAGCCACTTTCAATTCCAGCCGGAGCATCTAAGAGCACAAAATCAAATTTCTGCTTCAACGCCTCAACGATATGAGGCAACTCATGTTTTGGAAATTGATCAATATGGATAGTCTTACAGGCAGGCAACAAATATAAATTCTCTTCCCGTTTATCCTTGATGATGGCTTTTGCCAACGTACAGCGCCCATCTAACACATCCTTTAAATCAAAAATGACCCGATGTTCTAAACCAAGCATGATATCTAGATTTTTCAATCCCAGATCCATATCAATCATACAAACCGTAAAGCCTCTTTGAGCTAATAATGTTGCGATGTTTATGACGGTACTACTTTTCCCTACACCGCCTTTTCCGGAAGTTATTGCAATTGCCTCTCCCACATTCTCTCCTCCTTTAGTTGTTTCAGTTTCACTGTGCAATGCTCATAATAAACCTCTGCTGGTGAAAAAGATGTCAGATTTTGAAAGCGACTGTCACAGATGCGCACATTCCCTTGCATAGCTGAAACGTATAATTGACAATGGGCATGCAAAAGGTCCACACTCCCATACATATTTCCTAACACATACAAAGAAGCTTCGCTCACAACATAAGCCTGCTGTTCAATGGTGCCTAATAAAAGGATTGGCTCATGAAAGTGATAATGCTCTCCATTCCCTAACGTTTTCTGCAAAATCTTGATTCGCGGTTTTTCTGTTTCTACATTGCAGCCTTTCATGATGATATGACATTGTTCACAAACTTGCAAAATAGCAAGAAATTGCGCATCATTGATCTTTGGCAAATGAAAAAAGACTGCAAGCGCAGATGTATGGAAAATACTACATTGCAGCAGTCTATGATGTAATTCTTGTAAGCATGCATCAAAATCGTCAAATTCGACAAACACATGATAATCCTTATTTATTCCTTTGATTTTAATCTGAACCATTCGACCTTTTCCCCTTTTCGTATCCGACGGGCTTTCATTTCCAGATAATCGTCTTTGATTTTGATCAAATAAACAATGACCATCGCTAAGATAGCATTCGCAAGTAGGGTCAATAATTCATAGCGTTCTGCCCAAAGTGTCAAAGACATTTCTGTCATTCGCTGAAAGCTCATGTAGAAGTATATCAAAAGGTCTTTGACGAAAATTGTCACAATTGCTAGAATTAACGATTCTATTAAGGTATCGGTCATATGCTTGCTCCAAAGATGTAGCAGGCAGGCAACCAGAGTATAAACAATTGCATAAATCAGAAATGTATTCGCAAAACAGAAATCATAGATCATTCCACAGCCAAAGGCAAACAAACAGGTGTCTATCAGATTAAACTTGCGAACAGTGAGAATCATTGCACAAAAACCCAAGTTTGGAATAAACATCAATGTATCTACCAAATAAGAGTTGGGAAATAAAATCATCAAAACTTCATCGATTAGAAAACAGAAAACAACAAAGAGAAGATGTGTCATATCACTTCTCCCCCTTTGCGCCTGTAATTACACGCACCAACGTGAATTCTTGAAAATCATCAACCGGACGTACATAAATAGTCTGTCCACTTTGATTACTTAAAGCTTGAATAGAATCGACATTACCAATCAACAAGCCGCTAGGATATCCTCCACCCATGCCACTTGTAATGACCTGCATGCCTTCCTTCACTTTATCCGTATCATCATATAAATATATGACATACATGCCACGCTTGATATCATAACTTTGCAATACGCCATCAACACTTGTCTTCTTATCAATATTGATCTTAATGGAAGCTGTCGTCGTCTTGTCTTCACTCGTTAACAACTTCACGACACTGGTATGATTTGACACACTGGCAACCTTGCCGATCATACCATTTACCGATTCGACTGCCATGCCTTCCTTAACACCATCTCTTTTTCCAATATCGATGGTAATAAGATTATTCCAACTTGCCTGATCACGGGAAATCACATGTGCCCATGTCATGGTATATTTATCTTCGCTCTTTTGCAGTTTCAAAGCCGCTTCTAGTTCTGTGTTCTTACGGCGTTCGTCATCATATTTTGCCTTGTAAGAAGGATTTTGGCTAAGTTCATAGCGTAGTAAATCATTTTCTTCCTTCACGCTCCACAAATTTGCCAAATCTTGCAGCCAATCTTTTGCGGTCATTACCGGATGATCGATCAGCGCATATTTCAGCATACTGATGCCATCATAGCCTAAATTGCTTGTTAGCGTACCACTCATGCTTTTCAAAAGAACACCCAATGCCACAAAGGCCAGGATGATTCCGATTACTATTTTCTGAAGTCGATTAAATTTTGACATCTTATCACCTATTTCGTACCTCTCCATTATAAAGGGTAAAATGAAATAGTTCAATCCATAAGTCGTTTTTGTCGAAAACTTATGTACGTATTCCGTGCAACGATAATATGATCAATCAATGGAATCGCTACCATTTTCCCAGCCTCTTGAATAGCCTTTGTTAATGTGATATCAGCATCACTTGGTGTTGCATCGCCAGATGGATGATTGTGAACGCAAATAATCTTTGCACAGCCTTGTTGCATCGCCTCTTTAAAGATTTCTCGTGGATGGACACTTGCAGAAGTTAATGTGCCCATAAACATAGTACGATAACATAAGACATGATTTCTCTGATCAAGAAACAACACTAAAAAATGTTCTTGTTTAGCATAGCCGATTTCCTGATTCAACCATTCCAAAATATCCTGTGGTTCTTCAATTTGTTCCTTATGCATCACTTTATCAAAAGCAATGCGTCGGCACAATTCAAAAGCGGCATTCAATTCAATGGCTTTTGCTTTTTTAATGCCTTTGATACACATAAGCTCTTGTATACTGGCATTTCCCAGTTCTCCAAGTGTTGCTTTTAATGCTAACACCTTATCTGCCAATTCTAAAGCACTTAGCGATTGCGTACCGCTTCTGAGCAATAATGCTATTAATTCTCGGTTACTCAAAGCGTTTACTCCATACTGAATCGCCTTTTCACGTGGCCGCTCTTCTTCTTTTAATTCTTTAACTTTCATCTTTGATCCTTTCCAGTACTTCACCATATTCTTTTTTATCAATTAGGGTAGCCAACTTCGCATCCGTAATGGTTACACTTTTTTGAATATAGTTGTACTTCTTCTTTTTCAACACAGACTCTACCTTCTTTGTTTGTTTCTCATCAACATCAACACCACAAACAACCGCCGTTGTCTTTCCTTGTTTCCAAACATAAGATGATATGCCTTCCTTTTTCAGCTTTTGTTGCATATCGTCAATACTGTCTTGCTGTTTGTATAACCCCACCTGCACCATATATAATGTCCGTTTTTGTGCTTCTGCATCGGACAGTGTTGTAAACAGTGCATAGTATACGATGGAAAATACTATTGAAAACAATACTGCAAAAAACACAATTAATCGTTTATTCTCCATATGCCTTACCCTCCTACCCTTGTATATGTGTTTTGTGCATGAGAAAATGCCGATACGACAGAAACAGACAAAGAATCCCTTCCGTATACATATACGACGCAATCATGCAAAAAACGTAAAAATTGCGCACATATTTCACCAACAATTTTTTATAAAGGTTATTCCTTACAAGACATATCGTAGAAAGTAGTAAATTCTTATTGACATTTATTTGAAAATAAGTAAAATAATAAAAGTAACCTTGGAGCGTTGGCCGAGTGGTTTAAGGCACCATCTTGGAAAGGTGGCGTAGTGAAAGCTACCGTGAGTTCGAATCTCATGCGCTCCGCCATGGAAATTATCAGCCCCTACTACCGTAAGGTAATAGGGGCTTTTTTTACTTCAGCGTTTTCGTTTACGATGCTCTTTCATCACCGCAAATAACAGCCAACAGCCTAAACCAATAGCTGTAATATATCCGATGAAACCTAATGCCGGAATGCCAAATACTTTTGGGGTCATCTGTGTAGTACACAGTAATGAACTAGCCATTAACAACCCAGCACTGACAATACCAACAGTCAGCTTATTCACCATATGATTAATAGCAGTCATTGGTACATCACTGCCCATGACATCTAGATTAATTTTTAAACGTCCTTTCATAACCATTTGCATGACTTCATATAACTGAATCGGCAATCGCATGCCATAAGTAGTTGCATCATACAATTGTTTGCCATTTTTGGTCAGTTCTTTTTTTAGGTCCCACTTTTTTACCATCTTTCCTGCCACATGATTTGCCGCTATAGAAATAATGTTAATACTTGGATCTACGATTACCATAGTGCTTTCTATCGTGACTAGCCCTCTTGCGAGCATGCTAATACCTTTTGGCATCGATATTTTATGCTTATGTGCAATCGTAAAGATTTCCTGTATCGCTACACCAAGATTGATTTCTGCCAATTCCATTTGTAGATAACGGCGCATAAAGCTTTCCATATCATCATAAAACAAGGCATGATCAATTTTAGCATCATGGATACCTAAAGCCAAAACGACATCCACTAGTTTCTGGGTATCATTATTGCCAATCGCCATGACGGCGTTTTTCATTAAATCTTTATCTTGCTTGCTAAGCATGCCCATCATGCCAAAATCAATCCAGACAATCTTACCATCCCGAATACGCAAATTGCCCGGATGTGGATCAGCATGAAAAAATCCATCATCTACAATCTGTTTGATATAGTTTTCTGCTAACTTAATCGCGATTTCTTTACGGTCATAGCCTTCTTTTTCCAAAACCTCAAATTCATCGATTTGTAAGCCATTAATATATTCCATGACTAAAACACGGCTCGTGCTGTATTCCTCTTCTATCTTAGGAGCACCAATATATTGAATGTCCTCATTAAGGGCAGTAAAACGTTTGGCAAATTTAGCTTCGTTAAGAAAATCCATCTCCTCTTTGGCAGTATGCCAAAATTCATCTAAAACGATATTAATGTCTACTACACTGCCTAATATTTCATTGAGATGTAAAAGTTTACTAGCTCTTCGCACTAATGAAATATCACGTTCCATGGTCGCATAGATGTTGGGGCGCTGTATCTTAGCAACAATGTCTCGTCCATCCTTCAGTTTGGCTTTATGAACCTGAGCGATTGAAGCACTACCTAAAGGCTGTACATCAAAGTCTATAAAAACATCTTCTAGATCCATCCCATATTCTTCTTCGATGACATTACGTACCGTTTCCATATCCATGGGAGCAACATTATCTCGTAGTTTGATAAGTTCTACGCAATATCGCTCTGAAAACATATCCTGCCTTGCTGACATGATCTGTCCGATTTTGACAAAGGTAGGGCCTAGATCTTCTAAAATTTCACGAAATTTTATTGGATCGACACCTTTCGTAATCTGATGCTTTTTTAGGATACTAATGATTTGAGCAAGTCGGCGTTTACTGCTTAGACTCTTATTATTTGTCTTCTTCATCACTCTTTGCTTGCAATTCTTCAATCTTTTCTTTAATTGCCGCAAGTTCTTCCTTGCTCACCTTTTCCAGATCTTTCTTAATACCTTCTGCATCTACAGGAGTACTTAGCTTTTCTTTGACCGCATGTTTTAGTTCTTCATTTAACACTTTTCCCTGCTCTACAGTCAATTCACCTTTTTTAACTAGCTGATCTACTAATTCTTTTGCTTTTTCTGCTGTTGTAGCAGCTGCACCGATTCCGGCAAGAAATACTTTCTTTACATCATCACTAAAATTCAACATAGTAATACATCTCCTTTGGATATTTTTTATTACTTTTATTTTACCACGTTTTCTATGCTTCGGCACAAAGGAAATACTTTTTTCCTTCTGAATGATCTGCTTTCCGTATGATATGTTCCATCTTTTCAACAAAGCCTTAGAAATAGTAGACTTTTCCCTATCTTTTCGTTAAAATGAAACTGGTGATGAACATGAGGAAATATGTTTCTTTCATAAAATTTCTTGATCATGCACATATTGCTTATAACGAGGTACGCATCGTGAAACAGCCATCTTATCTAAAACGTTATTTCGAGCAATATAAAGCATATTATAAATTATTTTTGATTGGGCATAATTATGCGGGTGAGTATGAAAAATTGGAAGAAGATCTCAAAAATGTGACAAGCAAATTAACATAATTTGTCTTTTCTTTCATTCAATGTTAAAATAAGCTGCATTGGAGGCGATAATTTGAAACGATTTCGATGGATGGCAATCATCGTAGCTATGCTTATGGTATGCGCAGGCTGCAGTGAAAAAGAAAAACAACCGACACCAACTGATGTAACCAAACAATTTCTGACAGCAATCCAAAAGCAGGATGAAACAGCTTTAAAAACATCTTCTCAATGGAATCTGGCAAGCATGAAATCTTTACAGATGCAAGATGAGGATTATATAGATGGCATTGATCACGAATTGCAAAAAGCTGCACATGATACGATGTATGGATTTCAATTCACGATAAAAAAGGAAACCATAAAGGATAAAAATGCACAAGTCGCTATAATCTTAAAAACAAAAGATATTCGTAATGCTGTAAAAAAAGGGATGAAAGAAGCAGAGAAGAAAGTGGAAAAGCTCAGTAAAGATAAGAACTTTTCTGATCAAAAAGCCCAACAAGAAATACTTACCACGTTATATACTTATATTCGTGATAGTAAAGAAGAAAAAGAGCAAACTGTTACTATTTCCTTACAACAAAATGATGGTGTATGGATCGTGAAAAAGGAAAATCAAGAGTTGGAAAAAGCATTATTAGCTAACGGTGAAGAACTGATTCAATTGATTCAATAAAACAAAAGGCTGTGACAGCGGAGAACATCCGTTATCACAGCCTTCATATTATCTTAAAATCCCATTCCTACCTCTTCAGGAACGCTGGCATTACTTGCCCGTAAAACTCTAACTCCCAGCGCCTTGCACACTTGTAAAAAGTCCGCTTGCAAGCCATCATCCCCATGTTGATACCGATAAGCCATGATTGTATCATGTTCAACATAAATAGCTTTCTCTTTTAATATTTTCGCTAATTTATGAAATGTATGATCCATAGAAAAACTTGGTTTTATCTGACAAATCTTAATCGCATCAAACCCTGCAACCCCATCAAATAATTGACTTGTTAACAAGGCGTTCATAGTTTCATAATAGCGACGATATAAGAAATTAGCATTATACTTATTCCACATCATCTCATAAGATTCATTCCATGAAAAAGCAACATTATCAATAAATTCAATATTGCCGACAAAAACATCATATGGATACGCTTGCTTCAACTGCTCAAGAAAACGTTCGTGTTGCGGCAGATAACTGACACATAGACCGAATTTTATTGCTATTGGGAACTCCTCTTGCTTCATTTCATCAATAAAATTTTGATATTCACAAATAGAGCATTTGGTTATATTATTATACCATTGATTCTGACATGGATAAGTTGCCCGTATTTCCTGATACAACAATTCACATTCTTGAAACTTATAGGTTGGCTCTAACACATAAAGCTCATCAATGTGTTTCTTTTGTGCTACCTTGCTATATTCCATCAACAACGCTTTGCTGTAGGATCCCTGTAAAGATACATGTGCATCTATCATATGCTAATACCGTATCTTTTTAATGCGTCCAAAACCAATCGTGCCAGGTCCGGCATGAGACATAATAACCGCTTTAAACACTTGCTGTTCTACCGGTTGATGAATTACCTCTTCCAATTGAAGCTTTAATTCATTGCTTACCTCACGATTATCAGCATCAATGATCATCCAATCATATTCTGCCGGATCAATGTCCTTTATAACATAAGCAATTCCCTCTTTGTATGCTTTTTTCAAGGTACGTACTTTATCTACTAAATCAATTGCCCCATGTTCAACCTTTAGCAATGGTTGAATTTTTAATAAACCTGCTAACGCTGCAGCAGCTGGCGAAATTCGGCCGCCATTCTTTAATGTCGTCAAATTTTCTGGGATCAAAACGGCAAATAGGCTGCCTTCCTTCTCCAGTTTTTCTTTTACTTGTAAGCTTGTATATCCCTTTTCAAACATCTTACGGGCCGTTTGCAACATTTTGACAACAGGATAACAAACATATTCACTATCTACTACTATGACTCTTCCTTCATATGCATCAGCCAGTCCGATAGCAACATGGCAAGTTCCGCTTAGTGCTTTTGATAAAGGTAAATAAAATACTTCATCGTATGTTTGCAATAAGTCATCCCACATCCGCGTAAGATCTCCGATGATGGGCTGTGCTGTTTTTACCTGATCACCATTCTTTAATGCCTGAATGATATCTTTGTCAAATATTGTCTCTTCTTCAATAAATTCTTTTCCGTTCATGCTGATCGGCATGCGGATGACATGAATATCCAGCTCTTTTGCTTGTTCTTTGGTGATATCTGCGCTGGAATCACACATTAATGCTATCTTTTTCATGGAATCACTCCTTACGTGCAATTATAGCAATTTTACTTTAAAATCACAATACAGAATTAAGAATTACAATGTTTTCAAGGGCAGCCTCTTTGAGCTACGTCATTTCTTCTTTCTTATTTTTACGACACGTACCGTTTATCCCCATCGTCCGCGCATAAAAAAACCGGCGATGCCGGTTACCTGTTCTTATATGGGGCGGACGATGGGGATCGAACCCACGCATGACGGGACCACAACCCGCTGTGTTAACCACTTCACCACATCCGCCATGATTTCTTTCATCAGGCGAGTTATATTATATCTTATCCCTTTTTATTTGTAAATAGTTTTTTTAATTTTTTTATAAAGACAGGAATGGAATCGTAAAGTCCATTCCTGGTGTTTTCTTTAAAACGGTTGGGATCTTCGCTTACACCTTACTTTTTCATCCAAGTTATCAACCTTGAGTTGCATCACAAAAGACCGGTTAAACCGGTCTTCACTGCGCCTTAATGTAAAACAAAATACTGCTCATACCATAATAAGAAAGAATAGACTGTATAAATCTTACGCTGATAATTTCCTAAATTATTTTTATGATCTTCAAGCCATTGTAAGATTAACTTCTGGTTGAAGAACTCTGCCGCATATGGTTTTTCAAACATCGTTTTCACTTTTGCATAATACGCTTCTTCTCGCAGCCATACACGCAATGGAACAGGAAAGCCCATCTTTTTACGTTTGCCCCAATCACTTGGTATATTTTTCATAGCCGCCATACGGAACGCACGTTTGCTTTCTTCGCCTTTTATACAATATTCACTTTCCAGCGATTTTGCTAAGTTCCAAACTTCTTTATCTAAGAAAGGAACACGCAGTTCCAAGGAATGTGCCATCGTCATCTTATCGGCTTTTAATAAGATGTCATGAGGCAACCATAAGTGCATATCTAAATACATTTTCTTATGTAGGTCATCTTGTTCTTTTACACGTTCAAAGTAAGGTCGTGTAACATCCTGATAGCATAAAGCTGTTTTATAACCATCTGCCATGACCTCATCCGCATCTTCATTATCCATAATAAATGCCTGCCCGATATAAGAATCCTCCAAAGAAGTAGCATTGCGTTGTAAAAAGCCCATACCTCGTTTTTCAGCTCTGCCTTTTGCCCAATGCCCTAACTTTTTGCGTAATGCAGCAGGTACGATTTTTTTATAAAGTTCATCATTTTTGTTTTCTTTATAAGCATCATATCCGCCAAACAACTCATCGGCACCTTCACCACTTTGTACAACTTTCAGATCCTCCACAGCCATTTCAGATAAATAGAATAAAGGTACAGCCGATAAATTGGCATGAGGTTCATCTGAATAATATTGCACCTTTGGTAAAGCATCGAAGAAATCTTTTGAAGTTAATGTTTTTTTCTTGTTTTTCAGATGTAGTGTCTCACATAAATCTCTAGCATGGGTCGTTTCATCAAACCCTTGTACTTCAAAACCAACAGAATATGTTTTATCCGGACGTAAAACAGATGCAATATAGCTAGAATCTACACCGCCGGATAAGAAAGAACCTACCTCAACATCAGCTATCTTATGATAAGCAACAGAATCCTTGACACTTTGATGAATGCACTCTACCGTTTCTTCTAATGATCTTGACGTTTCCTCAAAGGCAAAGGTAAAATAGCGTTTCACCTTAAAGTCACTGCCATCATAGGTAAAACATGTACCTGGTTCTAATTTATAGACATCTTTGAACATTGTTTCTTCTAATGGATTGTATTGAAAAATCAAATACATTTTTAAAGCATCTTTATTCACCGCTTTGTGAAAAGCTGGATGAGGTAAGAAAGATTTAATTTCTGAACCAAATAATAAGGTGTCGTTCATCTTAGCATAGTAAAATGGTTTAATGCCAAATTGATCGCGTGCGCCAAACATCGTATGTGTTTCCTTATCATAAATCACAAAGGCGAACATACCTCTTAACATCTTTACGGCATCTTCACCATAGGTTTTATATGCCTGTAAGATAACCTCTGTATCGCTATGTGTCGCGAATGTACAGCCATGTTTTTCAATCAGTTCTTTGCGAATATCCTGATAATTGTAAATTTCTCCATTGAATACGATGACATGTCTGCCATCCTCACTGTGAATAGGCTGAGAGCCTCCTTCTAAATCGATAATACTTAAACGACGAAATCCCAATGCTACATGATCATCTAAAAATGTTCCATCACTATCAGGGCCACGATGAGCAATACATTCACCCATCGCATCTAATATCTGTTTTCGATCGTAATTACCAAAACCGTAATAACCCGTAAATCCACACATTGTTAACACCTCTTTACGCTATTTCATGCGTTATCTTCCAGTATCCTGTTTGTCTCATATAGATAATTCTTTTGAATAAGACAGGAATCTTATTTATTATAAAGGATGTACAAACGTTTCTCAATAGCTGATTGCAAGAAAGCTATTAATAATTCTGAAAATTGCGGATACTGTTGTATACTTTTACAATTTGTACAAGGAAATCGATGCGTTTAAGAAAAAAGGACAAGCGCAATGTCATGTCCTATTGTGAAATGCTTCCTATTTGATTCTACCATAAAGAGGTTTTTCTTTTCTCTTCGATCCATTTGCATCAATCAACAAGCTTCGTATTATGGAGCACTACTTCCTGCAACACCTCGCCAATTGGATCATGAATTACGATATCTGCTTGATCATCCATTGCTGTTACCGCTTTATTTAACAGCACCAAGGTCTTACCTCGAAAATAACGCAATAACCCCGCAGCCGGATAGACAACTAAAGAGGTACCACCGATAATCATCACATCTGCATTGGCAATCGCTGTCACAGCTTCCTCCATTACTTGCATATCTAGTGATTCACCATACAACACTACTTCTGGTTTGATGGTATGATGACAGTTCGGGCATTTAGGAATGCCATCTTTTTGCTTCAGCATATCCTCCAATGTAAAAAAACTATGACAACTCTGACAGCGATTACGATGTATGCTGCCATGAAGTTCTAACACTTTTTTACTGCCTGCTTTTTGATGAAGTCCATCAATATTTTGGGTAATCACAGCATCTAATTTCCCCAATGCTTCTAATTTTGCTAAAGCGAGATGTGCTGGATTTGGCTGCGCATTCGGATAGACCATCTCATGAAAGTAAAAATCATAAAAAGCTTCTGTATGCTCATAAAAGAAATCATGAGATATCATTGTTTCCGCAGGATAAGGATATGTTTTTTTGCTATATATACCACTTTGTGAACGGAAATCGGGGATATTACTTTCTGTGGATACACCAGCTCCACCAAAAAAGACGATATGTTTATTTTCTTCTATAACCCTTTTTAATTTATCATACATATTTATGCTCCCTTTCGTATTTGGATATAACTGCCTTCTCTGGTTTTAACAACAGCGATACCTGCCTGAATATTTTCCTTTAAAATTTCCACATGGGAAATGATACCAATCATGCCTTTGCCTTGTGTCATTGTCTGCAAGATAGCCAATGCGTCCGCTATGCTATGCTCATCCAGAGTACCGAAACCTTCATCAATAAACATACAATCAAAACGGATTCCGCCATTCCTTGCTTGTACGACCATGGATAGTGCTAAGGACATGGCTAAGGATACTAAGAATTTTTCTCCTCCACTTAAGGATACCACATTTCGTGGTTCCATGGAATAGGTGTCAAAAATAGATAGCTCTAAGCCATATTTGCGACTTCTTCCAGTTGTATCATCATTGCGAAAAATCTGATAGCGACCTTCATGGATATGGGCTAACAGCTTATTGGCTTGGGTGGTGATGTTATCTAATAATACCCCTAAGACATAGCGTTCTATGCCAATGCCTTGATCTCCGCGCATTGCTTTTACAAAGTGCTGCATGCGAAGATAATCTGGTTCAACAATTGCTAATTCTTTCATTTGATTTTGTAATGCAGACAAAGTGCGCGCATAGATCTTTTGTTCACTTTGTCTTTGCGCTAAGCATTCCTGTATTTGCAACAGTTCTTCCTTAAGTTTAGCATCTTGTGCAACAAGTTTATCTAGATCAAGCCATACGATCTTGGCCAAGTATTCTTCTTGTTTTCGTATTTCTTCTTCTAAATGAGCAAGGTTCAAAAAGTAACGTTCAACCTCACTTGCACTGTTTTCAATATCCGTATCAGATGGCATTGTTTCCAGTTCCACTATCTTGACCTGTTGTTTGACAACTTCTTCTTCCAGTTGTTCTTGTTGTTGCTGTAACTGTTGCTGCGCCTGTCTATATTCCTGTTCGCTGGTCTGATAATGTTCAATAGCCTTATTGTATTCAATGATGCTTGCTTCCCTTTGCTGAAGCTGTAGATTCTTTTGCTCTTGTAAGTATTTCAGACTCTTTTGCTGTTGTTCATATTGCGTCTGTAACTGCTTTAAATCTTGTTGTGGAAGTCGCTTTTGTAAGGCAGCTACTTCTGCTTTGGCCATTAGATAGTTTTGTTGCTTTGTCTGCTCTTGTAAAAGGGAAGCTTCCAATTGTTCTTGTCTTTGCAAAGCACTGGATTGTAATACTTGTAACTTTTGCCGCCTTTGGCTCTGCCTTTCTTCTGCTTTAATTAGCTCTTTATACTGCTTTTTGATCTGGTGATATTCTTCCAAAAGGAACGGTTTTTGTAATAATTCCTGTATTTGCGTTTGAATATCCTTAAGCTGTTTCTTTAACAAGGCATAGGCAGCTTGTTGCTTTTCTTCTAAACGATACAGTTGTTCTTCCTTTTGCTTTCCTTCTTCCAACTGTTGTTTCAAAGAGCGAAGCGTAAGCAAATCAACGGCGGCTTTTTGTGCTACATATGGTTTTGGATGATGAAAAGAACCACAGACAGGACATGGCTTTCCTTCCTGCAAACTTTCTGCCAACTGTAAAGCACTGTGTTCTAAAAACTGCTGATACAATGCATCATGTTGCTGCTGCCGTTTTTTTAAAGTTTCCTGTTGTTGCTGATACGCAGATTGCGCATTCATCCATGCCTGTTTCTGCTTGTTCATCTGTTCTTGTAACGCTGTTTGTTTTTGATAACGTTTTTCTGCTAGCACGTAATACTGCCAATCTGCTTTGAGTTGTTCATGTTGCTTTGCTTCTTGTTCAAACGCTTGTATTTCTTGCTGCAACAACTGCTGTGTCTTTTGTAATGCCATATTCTTTTGCTTCCATTCGATATTCTGTTTATGTATTGCCTGGTATGCTGTTGCCAGCTGTTCACTTTGTTGTTTTTGCTTATCAAAGGTTTTTAACAACCGCAGTTGCTCTTCGCACTGTAGCAATTGTTCTCTTGCAGTCTGTATTTGCTCTTCATAGCCCTGAATGCTTTTATTTTGCTCATCCAAACAAGCATATTGCTGGCTAGCTTTCTGTTTTCTGTCCTTTGCCTGTATATATTGTGCTTCACGTAATTCCTTCGCTTTTTGCAAGCGCTGCATTTCCTGATACATATGCCGCAGTTGCTGCATCTGCTTCCAACGCAGTACCTGCTCTTTTTGTTGCTTCATTTGCCCTTCTTGTTGCTTCTCTTTTTCATATTGTTGTTGTTTCAGCTTATAGTCTTCTTTCCAACGATGATATTCTTTCTGCTGTAAAAGATCCGCTTGAACGTTTTCCTGCTGCTGTAAAAGTGCGTTTTTTTGTTCATTGTCCTGTGCAATCTGTTCCGTGAGCGAAGCATAGGTTTGCTGTGCTGCTTGCATGCTTTCTTCATTTAAAGAACGTAAATCCGCTGCCATTTGCTGTTTTAAAAGATCTAAGGCATTCCGTTTCTGATTCAGTTTATCTGTAAGCCATCCATTTATAGAGCTCCAGCGTTCCATCTGAAATAATGTTTTCAGGATATCTTGCTTCTCTTCACTACGACTTGTTAAAAATTGTTCAAATTTTCCTTGTGGCAAAAGCATCACCTGCACAAATTGTAAATAGGATAAACCAATCAGTTCTTGTGCCTTTTCTTCGACACTACGCAATTTAGGATTCTCAAAGAAAGGATGAAAGCAACCATCGATCATTTCACCAGCATCGACATTCACTTTATATGCCTTTTCTTTATTTCGTTTGGTGCGAACTTCAACACTTCGAAAAAATCGATATTCCTTCTCCTTGATCGTAAACGTAAAATCAACAATCGTAGGCATTTGCTCAGAAGCAAAGCGAGAACGCATACTTTCCAGATCTTCCCGCTGTCCACCGCTGCTCTTTCCATATAAGGCATATGTCATGGCATCTAACAACATCGTCTTGCCACTTCCGGTTTCTCCTTCCAAAAGAAATAGGCGATCCTTCATAAATTGTGTAAAATCAATTTGCTGTTTCTTTACATATGGACCAAATGCCTGTACTTCCAATCGTTTTGGCAGCATTCCCTACACCTCCTCAAGCATAGACAGACCCTCTTGCAAGAGCTGAATATCTTCATCACAAAGAGTTTCCTGAAACATGTCTTGAAAGTAGCGTTTCACGATATTGACATCATTTAATCCATCTAGTTGCTCAACATCCAATGAAATTTTACTCTTTATCTGCTCATTTTTCCCACTCAACTGTAAAAGTCCTGGATAATGTTCCTGAAAATAAGTCAGCATTTCATACGATACACACACATCTAACAATTGCAATTTTACATAGCCCTGTGGATATCCGTCATCAACTTGTCTTAGCTGTTGCAGATATGATAAGCTGCCTTTTAGAACATAAAGGGGATGTAAAGGTTCTATGGTACGTGCATATACCTTTTGATTGCATGTATCATATAGTAGCACCTGTTTCTGCTGTTCAGCTTCTGAAAAAGAATACGGCAATAATGATCCACTGTAATATACATGTTCCCCAACCTTTTGAGGACGATGAAGATGTCCCAAAGCTACATAATCAAATTCTTCAAATAGTGTGGCAGGCACCAGATCACTGCCTCCTACACGAGCAAATCGATCACTTTCACATACACTGGAGCCCGCAATAAAAGCATGCGCTATTGCAACATGGCATAAATTTTTCTCCTTATGCAGATGAATATCTTCACAAATAATACGAAAAGCCTCTTCTTGTGTTGCACATGGTTGTTCATACACTTGAGCTACCTGTGCAGGATGTAAATAAGGAATTGGATAAAACATTGTATCTTTGATCCGTAATCCTTTGACCTTCTCTTCCAACTTGCCATAAATATGCAGTCCCATAGGTGCCAACAATTCTGCACAGGTAGCCAGGCGAACAGCCGAATCATGGTTACCGGCAATTACTATGACCTGCTTTTGTAATTCTAAGCATAACATGCTCATACAACGATTATAAAGTTCAATCGCTTCTTTGCTTGCCAAGGTCGTATCGTACACATCTCCAGCAATTACGATTACATCCACATCTTCTTCCATAACGATTTTCTTTATTTGCCATAAAGCATATTTTTGATCTTCCAGTAAAGATACCTTATGCAAATCAATGCCCAGATGCCAATCCGCCGTATGTAATATTTTCATTGTGATACCCCGTTTCCTTTTATTTCTTCGCATTATTTTCGTCTAGTAAATCAAGATGCCCTATTCTCATATTCTATTTGATAGCATTTTGATATTATATGCAAATAGGTATTCCTCTTTCTATTTGCTACCAGCTTACATCGTTTGACCCTTCTATAAAAAATTGAAAAAAGATGGCGAAAGATCCTCTCACACATCTTTGTGAACTACGCATTGTAAAAAGCTGAGGAAACGCGGTCATTTTATCACGAACCATTTAATTTTCATTAGGATTTGCCTGCGTTGCGTTTCCCTTTTCTAATGTAAAATCAACACTGTCATTAATATCCTCAAAAGCCCAGCGGATGGAAAATTGCTGATACTCGACTGGATATTCATACCATTGGAATTCATATGTTGTTTTCGCGATAATCATTCCATTTTCTTCTTTATATTTCGTATCAATATAATCCATACGATTATAATTAATCGTATCATCCAACATGATCAATTTGGGCACCTTAACCGGATGTTCCTTTTGATATTGATATGTTAGTGTTACTCTAGTACGTCCCTCTTCCTGCTTCACCTGTTGATCAAAACGAACGACATATTTCACAAATACATTTATTGTCTTTTTGATTTCCTTACCATTTGCCTGTGTAATGATCAAGGTAAAATCATTATCCCCTGTCGTTAAGCCATAGCTATCTCTTGGTAAAGTCCAAGAGCTATAGGAAGATACATCAATGGGATTATCCTTTGAATGATACAAATGAACACTTTCGATTTCAGTTTTTCCTGCAGAATAGCTCCAATGGAAATGAATTTGATCATCCATGCGATTATAGGTTCCTAAAAATTCGGTAATCATAGCATCTTCTTGCGTAGGTTCTTCTTGTGTCGGTACATCAATCGGTGTATTGTTTTTCTCTACTAATTTCTGGGTTAGGATATAGATCGTTAAAGATAGGATGATTAGCAATAAGACACTCAGCAGTAATACAAAAAATTTGTTTCTGCGAATAAACCCTTTTTCTTTATCCATACGATCTCCTCCTGTTCATGTTTTTATTTATTATACTGTTTTTTGGTGAAAAAAACCACTCTTTCTCATGCCTTTACAACAATTCCCTTAGCTTTTCCTAATAATGGCAGACGGCTCTTAAGAAAAAAAAGCATCCGTAATGGACACTTTTTCAGCCTATTTTGTCGGAACTAAAGGCACGACAATCCCATGATATGTTTCGTCAATATAGTTTTTCACATCTTCTGTATTTAAGGCATTGATCAATGCTTTAATTTTCTCATCATCTTTATGTGCTGTTTGTACAGCGATGATATTGCCATATGTTTTTGCAGCCTCACTGTCTTTTGATTCGGTTGTAAGAACATTTTCACTGATTTTGGCATTTAAAGCATTATTCCCATTAACAACGGCATAGTCAACATCTTGAATGCTGGCTGCACATGTTTCTGCCTGCATCTCGATAATTTCGACTTTAACATTATATTTGGCGATATCGCTCTTTGTTGCATCTACACCTTTTCCATCCTTCAAAGTGATGATGTTATTATCCGCTAATAATTTTAAAGCACGTCCACCATTGGTAGGATCGTTAGGTACTGAAATTTTCATACCATCTTTCACTTCATCCAATGATTTATGATTTACCGAATAAATACCGATTGGTTCAAAGTGAACAGAGAACACACTTGTGATCTTATCTTGAGCACCCGCTTTTTTCGCCCAATCATCCATATATGGTTTGTGCTGGAAGAAGTTTGCATCCAGATCACCATCTACTAATGCCTGATTTGGTTTTACATAGTCTGTGAATTCCGTAATTTTCACCGTATAGCCTTCTTTTTCCAAAGCCGGCTGAATATGCTTAATAATTTCTGCATGAGGTGTTGTACTAGCACCAATACGCAATGTCTTATCTTCCTTACCTGTATCATCACTTTTTGCGCCGCAGCCTGCAAGTAAGACAACAGCTAAGAATCCTGCTACTAATTTTTTCATTGTTTTTTCCCTCTTTCTTTCTATTTTTTTATATTTCATCCAAACCTGCCTGACAGGTACAACACATTCGACAGATTCGGCTTCCTTGTTTTAATATATGTTTCATATTTCACCTCTAATGGGTGGTTTTCCGGATTAAGATATTTCCTACACCCTGAATCGTTGTCGTAATCAACAATAAGATAATCACACAAACATAAGTCACATCATTTTGCATACTATTATAACCATAGCGAATAGCAAAATCACCGATGCCACCACCGCCGACAGCACCGACCATGGTGATCAAACCAATCAGTGAAATCAAGGTGATCGTTGTTGCACGTATAATGCCAGGAATACTTTCTTTCAAATATACCCGAAAGATAATTTCCATTGGCGAGCTTCCCATTGCCTGACTGGCTTCAATTAATCCGCGATCGATTTCAGCCAATGCACTCTCTACCTGACGGGCAAAAAAAGGAATCGTTCCTACCATTAAAGGAAACAAAGCTCCGCGCAAACCAATCGTCGTTCCCGCAATAATGCGTGTCATTGGCCCTAAGAAGAAAATCAAGATAACAAAGGGAATCGCACGAAACAAATCAATAATTTTTCCCAAAATGAAATAAATCACTTTATTCTCTAAAATATCACCACGTCTTGTAACAGTTAAAATAACACCAAATAATGTACCAAAAATAAAGGATACAGCACCGGTAATTCCCAACATGATAAAGAAGTCAAGAATGGCTTGCCAGAATTCCGGAAGTTTATTCATAATGTTTGGAATTAAATCATTTAGTACTTCTAACATTCTTTCAGCACCTCAACTTTCACATCATGTTTTTCCATATAAGCAATTGCATTTTGAATATCTTCTTTTTGGCCACCAAAGATTACAACCAAATCTCCTAATGGGCTGTCTTTGATGATTTCTACATTGCCAAAGATGATATTCGTATCCACATGGAAATCACGGGAGATTTCGGATATTAACGCCTTCGAAGTATTTACCGCATCATAATTTAATTTCACTAGATGCTGTCCTGGTTTTAATTCTGTTAATGCACTACCCTCATCTACCATTTCGTAAATACGGGATATATTGCTTGTAGTCGCAATGAAATCTTTGGTTACCTTCGCCTGTGGTTTACAGAAAACTTCTAAGATATTTCCTTCTTCTATGACTTTACCTTTTTCCATTACCGCAACACGGTCGCAAATTTCTTTTATAACAGCCATTTCATGAGTAATCAAAACGATGGTAATCCCCAGTTTTTCATTTACCTGTTTTAATAATTTCAAAATGCTCTTCGTCGTTTGCGGATCTAAGGCACTGGTTGCCTCATCGCATAATAAGACCTTTGGATCATTTGCCAAGGCCCTGGCAATTGCCACGCGTTGTTTCTGTCCACCGCTTAACTGTGATGGATACGCATCTTTTTTATCGCCTAAATCGACTAATTCTAATAATGAAGTGATTTTCTTATCCATTTCCTCTTTTGATAAGCCACTCCCCTTTAATGGAAAGGCGATATTTTGATATACGGTACGTGAACGCATCAAGTTAAAATGCTGAAAGATCATACCGATTTTCTTACGCACCTCACGTAATGCCTTTTCACTCATTTTCGTCAATTCCTCGTCGTCAATCCAAACTTTGCCGTTGCTAGGGCGTTCCAACAGATTGATACAACGTACCAAGGTCGATTTACCGGCACCGCTGAAACCAATGATGCCAAAGATTTCACCATCCTGGATTTCCAGATTGACCTCTTTTACTGCATGCACATCACCGGAAACGGTATCAAATGTTTTACTGACATGCTCTAAACGAATCATCCAACTACCTCCTTCTTATAAAAAAAAGCTCTCATCCATTAGGACGAAAGCTTGTGCTTATCGTGTTACCACCTAAATTCACCCATCTTTTGCAAGATAGATCTCATCAAGTACGCCTTCAAACAGAAAGTTATACTCTATCGCTGTAACGAGCGAACACGTCATAGCCTAAACGTTCTTCGACCATGCGACTCCAAGACCATTTTCAACAGCTTCGCTTTATCCTCTTGCACCAAATGAGAACTCTCTGAGAAAGTATACACTGTCTACTCTTCTTTTCTACGTCATTTTGTTTACGTGAATAATGTTACTTTATTTTCCTAGATTCGTCAAGTGAAATAAAACAAAATTCTGAATTATTCCAAATAAACGCTTCTTCAAACGTTTTGTTTACTGTCACACATAAGATTGCCACCAATATAGCTTTCGGATAAAACGAACCTATTTCAATTGGAAAAACCATATAGCGAGACACTTTGCTCATACCAACAAAAGCATATACGACACAATAATGATGTTGATTCACTCTTATTTCATCGTACAACACAGAGGAAAGTTCCTGTCACTAACCAGTATAAGAAGTAAACAGCATTGACTCCAAAAATAATGACAAAGAAAAAATTGCTTTTCTTTCGAGTGTAATAAAATTGCGCCAAATTATATAAAAACATGCCTATTTGGGCAAAGCTATGAAGATAATAATAGCGATCTGTATATGGCGGCCCTATAAGCCAAACCACAACATCATATACAATCAACACACTCATAATAACACGAAAGCTCCATGAACTGGAACGCTCATCCAAATAGGTTATTCGCTCATCACCATGCTGATTCTCTTTGCGCGCTTTCTGCAATAGCTCTTCTTTCTCCATGTCTTATTCCCCTGTCATTCTCCTATGATGTAGTATCATCGTATCCTTTATCAAACGTCAAATAAAGTTTAGCACATTTTAAAAGCTTATAGCAAGTGTACTTTGCATAACGCCATCCTTACACCCTTATGCATTGTTTACAAAAGACACATAAAAAGATAATAAAAGCAGCTATCTAGTTGTCGAAAGTTTTCTTATATCCAACAGCAAAAGAAGCATCGTCTAGCACAGAGAGAAAGCAAAGCTTATGGAAAAATCTTAGCCAAAGCAACATTTACCTTATTTTCACAAATAATAAAGAAAAGCGATTTGCTATAGCTGTAAATGCAATGCAACTAGCTTTAAAGAACTCTGTAATATAAAATCCGCCCCTAAGACGGATCTTACCCTATTTTATATTTAAGCTTGTACGTTTTCCCCTCACTTTCATCATCAAAATATTCCGTATAGCTAAAGATGATTTTTTTGGCTGTAGATGAAATGATAAAGATCAAAGAGCCATATATTTCTTCCATTGGTTTTAACGCATATTCATCAGGAAGCTGATTTTTTACACCAAAATAATCCTCTGCTTCGAATGGGCCTTCCTCATCAAAAGTTATCATAAAGTCATCCTTGTACATATTTAATATTTCATTTGTTATATTTTTGATGCGGACATGCAGCATTAGAAACTGCGCTTGCTCCTCAACTACAAAATCTTTTAATTCCTTACCCGGTAATTCAATTTTTGTCACCTTGCAAGTAAAAAAGATTGTTTGAAATTCATTAATGAGAGCCTGATTAGGACAATAATCACCTGTCAGAAGCACATTCTGTTTTTCCTTTTCATGTTGTATGATTTCCACTTGTTTTCACCTCTCTAACATACTATATGACGAAGAGCTGAAAAACTGTCGAACTTTGTGTTATATGAGCAGATTTGGATAGATGCGGACACCTTTCTTCACGATTTGCGTTATATGATTCTCATATAAACCTTGAAACAGATGTGATAAAGAATTACCATGACAAATCAAGATATCCGCCTGTTTTCCTTTTTTTAATACACCAACATGGGGTAATTGTAGCGCTTTAGCAGGATAGCATGTCAATGCCTTTAAAAGCAATAAGGCATCCATGCCCTGCTTGATATGTAGCAACTGTGCCAGCAATAATGGATCCTGCATGATGAAATGGTTATCTCTGGTACTAATACAAAACCGTTTTTTGGTATATTTTGTTGATGCTTTGATAATAGCATTCCCATATAGAATAGGATAGGTCAATGCTTGTTTGGGGACAATATCCATTTCAAGAAAGGATTGTGCATGGCTATCCATCGCCATCGTTAAGACCCCATGCTGCATATACTGCATGCGATATTCTTGCAACTTTCTGGTTTTATTCCATTCATCACATGCAGGGTAAACTGCATCAGTTTCAATAAATGCTGGAATCGCAAAATGACTGCGTCCTTCTAAGATTCGCGTATCTTTATCCAAAAGATGTGTATAGCTTCCCTCACCGATTTCCAATATGACATCATGATGCATTGCCAAATAGGCGTGTGAATAAATAACATCTTTTTGTTTAATTGTTTGCATAGTATAAATTTTCTCAAGATTTGTAATGAGTAACGTTGCTTTTTTCTTCATGAATTCTCCTTATAGACTTCTCTTATTATATGACAATTTCACACAGAAAGAAAAGTAAATTATGATATAATTAAACAAGTAAAGGAGGGATGTTATGTTTGATTGGCTAAAAAAACACTTCGAGAAAGAGAATCCAGCAACAACCCCAAAAACAAAGCCTGTAATCCTAACAATTCATGGCTATGGAAGAAGACGTAAACATGAATTTGATAATCTTGCCTTATGGGGTAAAAAAGATGGATATGATATCGTCCAGTTTGATATGTATGATTTATTTGATGAAGAAGATCATGATTGGATGTGCTGGGTACAACGTGCAAAAGATCAGCTAGATCAATATAAAAAAACAAATCGCGATATTTACCTAGTGGGCTTTTCTATGGGCGGTGTTATAGCTTCTTATTTAGCCGCTATGGTACCTGTAAAAAAATTAGTTTTACTTGCGCCGGCATTTAGCTATATAAATATGGATATGATTACGGATGCGATCACCAAATCGGCAATTTCTTTATGGACCAATGATAAAAAAGAAGAAATACAACTTCCCCGTTCCTTTTATAGTGCTTTTAGTGAACTCATTAAAAACCTTAAAAAGTATATTACAAAGGTTGATTGCCCAATCTTATTTCTACATGGTGATGAAGATGAAGTTATCTCAATCAAAAGCTCCATAAATGCATACGATAAAGTCCCACATGAACGTAAAAAGCTCATTATTCTTCACGAAGGACATCATCGTCTTTTGATGGATGAAAAAGTAAACTGGGAAGCTTATCAAATTATGAAATTATTTTTTGATGATCATCTATTAAATGAACAAAAAATAGAGATGGCAGAAGATATCATGGATAAGCTAATTGAAAAGAAACATCGCTTGGATGCTGAAAAAGAAAACTTAAAACAAGTGACGATACATGAGGAATCGGTTACATCGTAATCGATTCCTTTTTCCTTAAAGAAGTGATCATGTAAATAATATTATAAAGAAAAGGAAGGATGTCCTTCCTTAACTAATATTTAATATATACTTTTCTAACGGTACTATAGGAACCAAAAACTTTGCTGCCTAAAGAATCTGTTTGATAGGCCCGTACCTTAACATAATACGTTTTCTTTATTTTCATATTGCTCAGCGTTTTTGAAGTGGCACTGGTATACAAGCTTTTGGTTGTACTTTTCGTAAACTTTGAACTCGTGGAATACGTAATCTGATATCCCTTTGCGTAGGTTACCTTACCATATTTCACACTTAGTTTCCCTTTTGCACTATTTTTTAATGTTGGTGTTTTTCCCTTACCTACACTAAGCTTACTCCATCTTGCATACAGTTTCTTATTGCCCGTACTACCTTTCTTAATGGATGTCACTTTATACTTATATTTACTGTCACTGTACCATCCCTTAAACGTATAGCCTTTCCGTGTTGGACTTTTTAAGGTAATCGTATTGCTGGTTACCGTATAAGAGGATGGATTCTTGCCATTTTTCCCACCATTCAGCTGATAGCTAAGTTTATAGGTGTTTTTGCTCCATTTCGCATACAGTGTCTTATTTCCGGTACTGCCTTTCTTAATGGATGTTACCTTGTATTTATATTTACTGTCACTGTACCATCCTTTAAACGTATAGCCTTTTCGTGTAGGACTTTTTAAGGTAATCGTATTGCTGGTTACCGTATAAGAGGATGGATTCTTACCATTTTTCCCACCATTCAGTTGATAGCTAAGTTTATAGGTGTTTTTGCTCCATTTTGCATACAGTGTTTTATTTCCGGTACTGCCTTTCTTGATAGACGTTACTCTGTATTTATACTTACTATCACTGTACCATCCCTTAAACGTATAGCCTTTTCGTGTGGGATTTTTTAAGGTTATGGTATTGCTAGTATTATTATAAGTAGAAGGATTTCCCTGTTGTGTACCGCCATTTAGATAGTATGTGATTTTATAAGTATTGGGCTGTACGGTGATATTCACAGTAAGTTTCTTCCCATTTGGGCAAAGTGCATATACTTTTGTACTGCCTCCTTTAACACCAGTAACTACGCCATTACGGATGTTTGCAATTGAGCTATCACCACTGGACCATTGAATTACACTTTGTTCTACTTCATATCTTACTAAACTCCATCCATTGTTTTGACCGTATACACTTAAGGTAGTTGAAGCATTTGGTTTTATTGTTTTACTCGTGCTGCTGATAGAATAGTTCTGAGAATTGTATTTTGCCTGTATCTGATAAGTTTTTAAAGCGTCAGATGCGTATGTCGTTTTGTTGGTACCTTTACTTCTTGAGAAAACTTGCACCCAATAATGTACTCCATCATGATAAAAGCATCCAATACCGATGGACTGAAAACTTCCATTTATGATATTAGAATGATGCCCAAGTGAATGATTCCAATCATTCATTACACTGTTTGCATTAGATTGAGCCGCTGCTATATTTTCACCATCGATCAATGATGAAACACTATAACAGCTTAAACCGGAAGGACGCGTATGACTATAATATACGGCAAGCTCAGCTGCTCTTTGCTGGGCTGCTTCAAACAATGTTTCATCCATAATCAAATCAGCTCTGCCATTTGCCCGACGTTCCTTATTAACTAGATCAAGCACTTTTTTCGCTTCCGTGTACATGGAAGTTCCTTTAATTTTTAAATTTTCTATTTGAATATAACTACCATCGCTCATCTTAGATAAAGTAGATGGTACCACTTTCGCTAAATCCACACCGGCTGCTTCAAAGGCTCCTGCTTCAATATATTCCAATGAACTTGGGAATTTTAAAGAAGTTAATTTTTTACAACCATAGAAGGCATACACATTAATTTGTTTAAGACTATTAGGGAATACAATATTGCTTAAACTATCACAACGATAGAAAGCTCTTGCAAAAATGGTCGTTATTTTCCCATCAAACACTACACTGTTTAATTTTTTGCATTCTGAAAATGAAAGATAAGGTAAAGTATCCAAAGAAGCATGAATCGTTGCTGTAGTCAGATTTTGGCAATCTTCCGCAACACCATAACCTAACTCTTTCAAAGAGGATGGTAACGTCAAAGAAGTAATGCCTGAGCGTACAAATACCCAATCCTTCATTGTTTTAACTGATGAAGGGATGTATATAGCTTGTAATTCTTCAACATCACTAAAGGCATAAGATGCTATTGTTGTCACACTGGATGGTATCGTAAAAGAAGCTGATGTTTTATTTGCTGGATAAGCAACTAATTCTGTCTTATCTTTGTTATACAACACTCCATCTTTACTACTATACACTGGATTTCCTGCAGCTACATTAAATGTTGATACACTTCGCATAAATGCTAGTTCTTTACAGGTTTTCAATGATGCAGGCAATGTAACAGTGCTTAATGCTGTATCCTGAAAAGCGAAAGACTCGATTGTTGTCAGTCCTTCTGGAAAGGTAAAAGAAGTAAGATCGCTACATAACACAAAAGCTCCTTCACCAATGCTTTTTAAAGATTCTCCACCGCTTACTTTTTGTAATCGGCGACATCTGTAAAAGGCGGAATCTTTAATGCTCGTAAGCCCTGCTGGCAGACTTACGCTTTCTAATGCATATAGATAGCGAAATGCTTGCTGTCCAATACTGGTAATCCCTTTATTTATAATGACCTTCTTAATATCATAATCATAATCGCCCCATGGTGCCGTACTCTTATCATAATCAGGAATTTCACCAGTTCCACTGATTGTCAGAGTATCCCCCTGTAATACTGCATGAATATTTGCTGTCAGTGTATAAGTCTTACTGTCTGTAGAAGCACTGACACTTTTTAACGCTTTGACCTTGCTGGCTGGTCTTGCTAGTTGATAACCTTTCGATGCCTCTTTGTTTATTGGATTCGTCTGCGAAGTCTTTTGCAATTCTTGTTCAGCAAACGAGATATTTCCATTTTCCTTCGCTTTCATTTGGAAAAACGGTTGTTCTCCCATTGCCATTCCTAACATACATGCTAGCAATACTACAATTATCTTTTTTAATTTCATAACTATTCTCTCATTTCCCTACATTCATAGTAACGCGAAACATATACAGACGCAAGTGTTTCATAGCAATAATCCTATGAATTTCATGAATATAACCAAAAAAACAAGAAAATAACCAAAAATATTTGCAACATCCAAGCCGTAGATGCATATCGCTTAATGAAGAAAAAAAAGGCTTTACGCCTTCATTCTTGGTTTGATATTACGTTCATAGAATTTCTCATACACATTCGTAAAGAAATTACTTTTCCCACTCTTATAATACCTAACAATCAATAAGGTTAATAAGATACCGCCAACGGTAGCGCACATAACATCGGTAATCGTATCATGTACACCTTGTGTATAATGATTGATGCAATCGTTGTCAAAGAAGATCAACATCGCATATTCATAAAACTCCCATATTTCTCCAATCGCGATATTCACAGCATTAATAAACACTAAAAATAAAGTGAAATCTTTTTTTTCAGGAAAGGTATTACTTTTCCGAATGAAGAAAAACAGAATAACGGCTACTGTTGTAAACATCCAACCACTGGAAAAATGCAGAACCTTATCAAATCCTGTCAAAGAATACCAATGGAAACTGCTGCCGATCAATGACGCAAAATAGGTGAAAACAGTCGATATGATATAGATCTCATATACCGGTTGAAAATGCAACACCTTAAATAGGACAGGAACGATCAACGGTGTCAGCATTGCTACAAACCCCATGCCTAGCGCATTATAATCTTTGACCATAAAATTATGATAAAGGGCAAGAAACAACGTGATGATATAAACAGCAGCACAACCATAAAGCAGACGTTTCAAAAAACGTTCGCGTTTATTTATTGGCATTGACATGCTTAACATCCTCCAACATTTTAAGTTTTAGATCTAAGAGCTTTTTCGACAGATCCACATAGTATGTCTGTGGATATTCAAAGCGCAGAATTTCATCCCACATATGTGAGAATTCTGCTTCGCTGTAATCACGTATTGCGGATAATTCCGGCACATCATATACAAGCTCACCATTTATGAAAATTGGCTCTAATAAATCTTTTATGATATAGGTTCCAGCTGGAATCGTTTTATTTTTCCAACTGTTCATCTGATGATAAATAGTCAAATCCTGATTAGGATCAAGCACTTCTCCATGAACCGTCATGATATCACCAATAGCTTTCATCGTCTCTTTATCATATATCCGGTATAAATCCTTAAATGCCGGATTCGTTACTTTTTCGACATTTTCACTGACTTTGATTTTAGGAATCATTTTCTCATCTTCATAAACCGCACTCATTTTATAAACACCGCCGAACACTGGCGTGGATTTACTGCACACAAGATTTTCGCCAACACCCATACTATTGATTTGGGCCCCTTGCGAAATCAAGGATTGTATCAAATACTCATCCAATGAATTGGACACAACGATGTTGCAGTCTTCCATTCCCGCCGCATCCAAAGCTTTACGAATCTTCTTAGACAAATATGCCATATCTCCAGAATCAATGCGCACACCCTGCATACGATAGCCATTAGGTTCCAAATATTCCTTAGCGACGCGAATCGCATTCGGCAGACCGCTTTTTAAAGTATCATAGGTATCTAGCAAAACGGTACAGCTATCCGGATATGTTTTTGCATAAGCTAAGAATGCATCATATTCATTATCAAAAGATTGAACAAAAGAATGTGCCATTGTACCTAAGACAGGCATACCAAATTTTTGACCGGCATATGTTGTTGCCGTACCTGCTACACCACCGATATAAGCAGCTCTTGCTCCATAATTGGCTGCATCAAAATTATGGGCACGGCGTGCACCAAATTCCATGATTGCTCTTCCCTTTGCAGCTTTGACAATTCTTCGTGCTTTTGTCGCAATTAAGGTTTGATGATTCACACATAAAAGCATTGCTGTTTCCAACAGCTGTGCTTCAATAATTTTTGCTCTTACACGAATTAATGGTTCATAGGGGAAGACTGGTGTTCCTTCTTTGATGGCATAAATATCACCCGTAAAGATAAAATGACGCAAATAATCTAAAAAGGCATCTGAAAATTTATGTAAGGAACGCAAATAGGCAATATCTTCATCTTCAAAATGAAGATTTTGAATATAGCCGATGATTTCTTCTAAGCCGGCAAATACAGCATATCCACCGTTATCCGGATTCTTACGATAAAACAAATCAAAGGTTACGATACGCTCACGCGCTTCTGAATTAAAATAGCATTGGCTCATTGTCAATTCATAAAAATCCATGACCAAACTCAAGTTACGTTCATCTCGAAAATCAAACTTATAATCTAGACTTTTCATACAGCTTACCCTCTTTCTATCCTTGAAACCATTAAGATTCCATTACTCTCCATATTGCGGATACTATATTCATTATGCGTAACACACTCATGAACATTTTCGATATGAAAAGTATCAATACAATCAATAGGAATAATAATACGCATATCATCATAATTATGTTCATTTAACCAGGCATTCAAACACAGCGCAAATTGTAGGATACAAATATCGGTACAACAACCGGTGATGACAATATCCTGATAATTCTGAATACGTTTTTCCAAAAATGCTTGAAAGTCTGGACATGTAAAGGTATTTGTGCTGTTTTTATGCATTACTTCATCTACATGAGGTTGTAATTCCTCAATGATTTCACTTTCACTTGTACCAATGACACAATGGCTTGGATAAGCATTAAATTCTCTTGTCTTTGGCGGATGGGCATCTGCGATAAAGATACACCGACACGCTTTATCTTGAAGCAAATGTTGGATATTCGCAGTGATATCATGAATTGCTTCATCATGTAATGCGCCTTCTTTTACAAATCCATTAATCATATCCACAACAAAAATGATTGGTTTTTGAAGCTTGTCCATCTGCATTGCTTGATACGAATTCAAAAAAGTTTCACTAACTCTTGCCATAAGAAAGATTCTCCTTTAAAAAATTTATTCTTTATCATTATAGTCTTTTTTTTCAAAATAGGAAACAAAAATCAAGGAATTGCTATTTGTTTTACGGTTTTATACATCATAAGGAAGGACAATTACTGTGAATAACAATCATCCTTCATCAAATAAGAAAAAATCAGGAAATTCCTGATTTCTTATACTCCTGCACAGCTTTCCTTTGTATTAGTATTAAAATAAAGAAAAGATCTGAAAGATAAGTAAGGAAACTAGATATGGTATTAATAACATACTGCCAATCGATATGCTCATCAGTTTCCATCCATATTCATGAAACATCGCTTGCAAGGTCATAATACAAGGAATGCTTAATAAGACGTAAACCATAAAACAAAAAGCTCTAAGATTCGCATGTTCATCTGACCATAAGGATTGTATCATAGATACCTGGGCATCGTTATCCGGCTTCAGACGAATTTGTGGTCGGATGAAGGCAAAAATACTATCCGTTAATGCCGTTTGGGCATGTTTACCAATTGCCGCCATATCTTCCAGCGGCTGTAAGGATTGTTGTGTTTGTTCCTCTTTCAATGGATGGGAAAGCGTTTCAAAGTAGCCGACAATTGTTTCTTTCGCAATGATACCTCCAGGCAATGCTGCCACACATTCCCAACGATTGCCAAAGCCTAATGGCTCAAAAAGAGGCGCTACCTTCTGCGATATAGTTGCTAAATAACTAGTTGATACCTGTCCATTAGGGAAATAAGATAGACCCCATAAAATAACCATGGCCCATAAAACTATCCCAGTGGCTTTTTTGATATAACCTTTTACTTCCAAGACTACTTTGGCAAAGACCATGCGTAGTTTAGGAAGACGGTAAGGAGGCAGCTCTAAAATAAAGATAGCATCTTCTTTAAACGCCATAAATCGTGAATAGACAAAGGCTAAGATAAGGGCCAAAAAGACACCTAATGCATACATGGTAACAATCATCAATCCGGCTTTGTGGGGAAAGAATGCCGCAGCGAATAAAACATAAATAGGTAAACGCGCTCCACATGACATAAAAGGGATTAATAAAGCACACATTTTTTTCTGTTTTTCATTATCTAAGGTGCGGGTAGAATAGATTGCCGGTACATTACAACCAAAGCCTAACAATAAGGACACAAAGCTTTTCCCACTTAAATGAAAACTTCGCATAGCTCGATCTAATAGAAAAGCAATGCGTGACATATAACCGCTTTCCTCTAGGATCGATAAGACCATGTAGAGAAAAGCCATTAAAGGAAGAAAAACCAGTACTCCGCCAACACCGGCAAGAATACCATCCAGAAGCAGTTTTTGCACTGCTATTGGTAAAAAACTTATTCCAACTGCCAGATATTTGTATAAAATGTCATGAATCAGATAATCAATAAAAGTCGTCCATGGGGCACTGGCTTGAAAAACAAATAACAATACTATTGTAAAAATAGCCAAAAAGATTGGCATACCAAGATATGGATGCAAAATCATACGATCAATGCGCCGTGATATTGCATAGCGTTGATGTTCATCTTGTTTTACATACTTCATAAAGGAATGAATGATCTCATAGCGGTGTTGCTGCATCGTTTTATCATCCAACCTTTGTGCAAACGCTTGTAATTCTATCTCTTGTATCCCCCAGTTTTTTAATTGCCGCCATGTTGCAGCATCCTTATGGATAAAACGCATACAAAGTCGATGCAATTCATCTTCTTCATAAACGCTATCTTTAGGAACTGCCTTTTCGATACGCTCAAACAACTGTATGTATGCCTGTAATTCTTGTTTTTCTAACAATGGATAATAACAGACCTTTTGTTTCGTCATTTGGATGATTGCCTTTTTTACTTCTCCATAATGTTTTTTATCTAAAGCACTGTAAGGCAATATTGGTATTTGAAGGCGTCGCTGTAATGCATTCATATCGATGTGAATATGTTGTTTTTCTACTTCATCCATAAAATTAAACAATAAAAGCATGGGCAGCTGCAATTCACGCAATGACAAAGTGAGTAATAAATTTCTAGACAGGTTGGTTGCATCAAGCACATTTACGATGATATCTACGTGTGCTTCTTTTAGGAACTGTGTGGTTATACGTTCTTCATTCCCTATTGTTTCTAAACTGTAACAGCCGGGAAGATCAATAAAATGATATTGAGCATCTCCCCATGTGACGATGGCTTCTTTCTTTTCAACGGTAACACCTGGCCAATTCCCCACTTGGAAATGCGCATTACTTAACGCATTGATCCAGGCACTTTTCCCAACGTTTGGATTGCCTACAAAGGCCACTTGATACTGTTTCATCAAATCACCTCCACCTGAATGTTTTGAGCATCTTTTTTTCTTAGAATCAATTGATTGCCTTGTGCAAAATATAATATAGGATCCTTCATGGGCGCTTTTTGCAGCATCGTAAGGACGCCTCCTTCATAGATGCCTAAATAGAATAAACGTTTTTTATCTGTCTTTGACATTTCAATATGCTGAATTATAGCACGCTGCCCTTCCCGCATTTCACTTGCTTTCATCTTATCACCGCTATCATCGTAAGCGATGCAGGTTTCAAAATGCGTCGGAATAACACGAAATTATATGGTTCTATTTTTCATAAGAAATGAATATATTTTCAAAAATATGAAAAAATTAAATTTTTTATTTTCATTTTTTCTTTTTGCGTATATAATATAGGCAGGCTAAAAGGAGGAATACTATGGCTAAATTAGATTACATTAAAGAAGCTGTCATCAAACGCAACCCAAATGATGTGGAATTCATTCAGGCTGTTGACGAAGTATTACTTTCTCTGGAAAAGGTTGCAGAGAAACATCCGGAATATATAGAAAAAGGTGTATTTGAGCGCATCGTTGAGCCAGAACGTCAAATCATCTTCCGTGTGCCTTGGGTAGACGATCAGGGAAAACTACAAGTGAATCGCGGTTATCGCATTGAGTTTAACTCCGCTATCGGACCATACAAAGGTGGTCTTCGTTTTCATCCAAGCGTAAATATATCAATCATCAAATTCTTAGGATTTGAACAAATTTTCAAAAATTCTTTGACTGGACTGCCTATCGGCGGAGGCAAAGGCGGAAGTGATTTTGATCCAAAAGGAAAAAGTGATGCTGAAGTTATGCGCTTTTGTCAAAGTTTCATGACTGAATTATGCAAATATATCGGTCCTAACACAGATGTTCCAGCTGGCGATATTGGTGTTGGAGCACGTGAAATTGGATATATGTTTGGACAATATAAACGCATCCGCAATGAGTTTTGCGGAGTCTTGACCGGTAAAGGTTTGAAATGGGGCGGTTCTTTAGTAAGAACAGAGGCTACCGGTTATGGCCTTTGCTATTTTACAGAAGCTATGCTGCAAGATAAAGGTAACTCCTTTAAAGGAAAAAAAGTTGTTATCAGCGGTAGTGGAAATGTAGCTATTTATGCAGCGGAAAAAGCAACGATGCTAGGTGCCAAGGTCATCGCTATGAGTGACTCCAGTGGCTACATCATTGATGAAAACGGCATCAATTTAGATGTTATGAAAGAAATCAAAGAAGTTCGCCGCGGACGCATTTCTGAATATGCAAAAAGCGTGAAAGGTTCTGTTTTCCATAAGGATGGTCGTATTTGGAATACCCCTTGCGACATCGCACTCCCATGTGCTACGCAAAATGAATTAAACAAAGAAGATGCTGAAACATTAATCAAAAATGGTGTTATCGCCGTATGCGAAGGTGCTAATATGCCAACAACGCCAGATGCGATTGATGTACTGATGCAAAATCACATCCTGTTTGCTCCAGGTAAAGCAAGCAATGCCGGTGGTGTTGCCACTTCTGCATTAGAAATGTCACAGAATTCTTTGCGCCTTTCTTGGACAGCAGAAGAAGTGGATGCTAGATTAAAAGATATTATGGAAAACATTTATAAGACAGTGAGTGAAACAGCAAAAGAATATGACGCTCCTGATAATTTTATGGTTGGCGCAAATATTGCTGGTTTCATTAAAGTTGCGGATTCTATGATTGAACAAGGTATCGTTTAATCACCTATTCTAAAAAATCCCCTACACTTGCCCTTCGCTAGTTGGCAGTGCGGGGATTTTTTTTGAGCTTATGTATAAGACTTTTTTCAAATGGATGCTTAAATTTATGATTACCTATTTTGCTTTGGTTAATAGGGCATTTATCCATCGCCCGATTGTTTTATTATATATATAACTAATGAAAGAACATAGCGCAAACGTAGCTAGGATTGCCCCTATCGCATATAAAATTAAACGACTATCGTTCGCATGTTCCGCACTATGAAATACCGTTTTCCATAAGAATGGTCGAATATATTCATTTTCATGAAGTAAATAAACACCGAAGGTTGTTGCGGCAATCGTATTTATCATCTTAGAATGCTTAATATTTAAATTTTTGAATCCTATAAATAAGAAGATTGAACAAAACAACATCGTAATGGAATCTATTCTTGCAAAATAAGTAGCATAATCACTAAAAATAGCAATTTTTGTACCAATGATATCAAATAGTACACAAGATCCTAAACAGAAAACATATCCTATTGCCCCAATCATTAAACTGTGATCAAAAACTTTATTTGTCAATGCATATAAACGTATTCGGGCAGCGATGATATATAACAGAAAAAACCACATAAGGGTAGATGTCATACGTGCTGCCATAAACGTAGGCAGAATCGAACATATGACGATTAACAATAAGATGAGATGATCCAATTCCCTTTTAGATAAAGCATAAATTAGTTTATTGATATATCCGGATAGCAAATACATCATGAAATAAGATGTCGCAAACCACCACATGTTATAAGGTATCGGAAAGATATTCTTTACGACTTCAAAGAAGTTGAAATCGGTACCGGCAATAGCAAATATAAGCATGATGATAATCGCATATATAGAAATATCCATCCACAGCTTCACCGCTTTTTTTACTTTGAATTCATTCTTTACCAAAAAATAACCACTGATCAATACGAATAAGTTAACGCCAAGCTGACCCCCATATGATAAAAATTGAATGAAGACGCTATTCATTGTTATCGTGGATGAAGGATACCGAAAACCACTATACAACGCAAAATGATGACATATGATCAACAACATGCTGATGATTCTTAAAATTTCAAAATTCGATAATCTTTCCATGGTTTTTTTCATAAACAAAATGTCCTTTCTGCTCTACAGGATACGAGCATGTTTCTTATTTGGAATGGCTTATTCCATATCAAAAAGGGAAACAATTTCATCATAAGACATATGATAAATACTGCCTTCATTTTCTTCTACAAAATGATCTGATAAATCTTTCTTCATCTTCTGCAATGTTTGTATTTTTTCTTCAATACTATCTTTCATAATCAGCTTGTAAACCTGTACATTCTGATTCTGACCGATGCGATACGCACGATCAGTTGCTTGATTTTGCGCAGACACATTCCACCATGGATCAAAATGTATAACAGCACTTGCTGCTGTCAAATTCAATCCGGTTCCCCCGGCCTTTAAAGATATTAGGAAAACATCTGTCAAACCATTTTGAAACTGCTGTACCATATCGCGGCGCTGTTGTTTTGTATTGTTGCCTGTCAGCTTCAAATAAGAAAAACGACGCTTGATAAGTTCCTCTTCCAAGATATCTAATACAGATGTAAATGATGAAAACAACAAGACTCTTTGATGATTTTCCCGTAAAGTTTCTAACAAATCCAAACAATATAGTAATTTACTACTTGCAGTAGTGATGTTCTCATATAGGATACGCGGTTCACAACAAATCTGACGAAGTCGCGTTAACATGGCAAGAATCGCAAATTTATCCGGACGTTCCATCTGCAGATGTTTGCTTAATGCTTGATTGACCTGAGATAAATTTGCCAAATATAGTTTCTTTTCAGTATCTTCAAATGGAATCATGAGCGTATGTTCAATTTTATCTGGTAACTCTTTTAAGACCTTGCTTTTGGTACGTCTTAAAATAAACGGTTCCACCATCTTTTTCAGTTTCATTTGTGTTTGCTCATCATGATTTTGTACAATATTCTTTTCGAAATGTGTTTGAAAATAATGATAATTAAACAAATATCCCGGCATTAAAAAATCAAAAATGCTCCATAATTCAGCTAATGTATTTTCAATCGGAGTACCACTCAATGCCAAGCGATGCACAGCTTTAAGCTGTTTCACACATTCCGCATTTTTCGTCTTTTGATTCTTAATGAACTGTGCTTCATCTAATACAAGATAGTAAAAATGAATGGTTTCATACTGTGTAATATCACGTTTTAAATAATCATAAGATGTTATCAATACATCATATTGTGAGAAAGATGCTATTTGCATGCATCTCTCTTTGGCATTTCCCATAATGCATTGTACACGCAAATCCGCCTGAAATTTCTGCAATTCATCTTCCCAATTTAACACCAAAGAGCTTGGAGTAACAATCAAGGAAACCTGTCCTTCTTGCTTCATTGTTTCTAATAAAGCAATGACCTGCAAAGTTTTTCCTAAGCCCATATCATCTGCTAAAATACCACCGAAATGATAATGGTGCAATGTCTGCATCCATTTCACACCTTCTTTTTGATAATCACGCAGCACATGTTCATAACGAGAAGCAATGTCCGCTAGCTTGATATCCTTTTTGTGATATTGTGAAAGATAATCTACATAGCTTTGCTTCGCTGTAATATCGACATCATGATCTTGCTGTAAAACATCTTCCATATGAAAGCTGCGATATGCTGGCATTTGTACACTGCCTTTTTTAATATCTTTTAAATCAATTGCTAAATCATCTAATAAAGCATTGGTTTCTTCTAGCTCTTTTCCTTCTAAAGATAATAAGCGTCCATCCATCAGACGATAATATTTCCGTCTCTTTCGATATGCCCTTAAAATATCATATAACTCATCCGCTGTAACATCAACACTGGCAATATCAATCTGTAAAAGATCATTTGACATGCCAATGCCAACACTTACATGCATGGCCATAGGTTCATTGATGCTCTTTAACGCATCGGATACAAAGATATCACAATAACGGCTTAAGTATGGTAAGCCTTCCTGTAGAAAGACTAATGTTGTATCCTGCTGTTGGCTTAGATAAGCAACATGTCCATCATAATCAATCGTTTGTGCATATGCCTGTACGCATTCACATACCAACTGTACATGCAAGAGTTGCTCCTTCACCGTATCATCAAAGCCATTCACTATGGTACCATCAGGCATGTGTGCTTTGATGCGGATACTAATTAATCCTTGCTCATCCATATCCGCAAATAGCTGTATATAGTCTTCTTCCATATAAACAGGCAGACATTCTTTATTCTTCACCGTAAGATAGCCTTTACACTGTTTTATGATATGGCCTTGAAAACGACGAATATCGTTTTTACCAATCCAAAAATCTTCTTCTAGTAGTTGTTTTAATAAAGAAACGCTGTAATGATTCATCGTTTTACGAATCAGCGTCTTTTCCTTAATTTTATACACATGCTCTTTCCCCAAGATCATATTGCGTTTGGGGCTTAACAGAACAATCTGATAATCCTCATCCTTAGGAAGTATTTCAATGCACATCTTTCCTTTTTCTTCCACAAGATTAAAATCACGATACTCCCTTGGTATATCCAGCATCTTGTCATAAAAAGCATCCAGTTTTTCTTCTTGTATCCGCATTTCACGTCCTGAATAATAATAAAGATGATCGGACATATTCTCCTTTAATAGTTGAATAAGCTCTTGTGATATTACATCAAATTGCTCCATCGTATGAGTAAAAGCTAGCTCTTTTCCATAACTGATATATTCTTCATGAGCGATAGCTTCCAGAAATTCCTGTATTCTCTTAACGATGTACATGCGTTTACGGCCTTTGCCAATTTTTAATGAAATATAGCAATCCCTTAAATGGCTTCCATATTCACTATCTATATTCTCTAACTGCACATATAAATGGATATCCTGATGTCCTTGCAGAATAGGAAACTGTTGATCCTTATGCCACTGCTCATCCAGCCATTCATGCGCTTTCTCCATAAGACGCTTACGCTGTTCAAGTTCTAATTGACGCCGATATTCCTCGTATTCACGCAACCGTCTTGCCTTACGTTCTTCATATCGCTGTAATAGGCTATTTTGCTGTTTTTGCTCTTCTTCATTATTTCTGGTTTGCTGATATTCCTGATAACGAAGTAAGAATTTCTGTCTTTGAAAATGATAAGGGAACATACATGGCTCCATAATAGAGATGATCATCAACACTTCACCAACGTGAGCACAGCCACTTTCTTGCGTACAAAAAGGGCAACTACATTCATATGCCGTCACATGATAATTTTCATCTATGGTAATGGTAATATGATTACTATAAACATCCTGATTTATATGGGCGTCCACATGATATTGTCCGGATGCATCACATAAAACGACCATGCTTTCTATATCAGCAGCCTTCAGATATTTCTTTGCCAAAGTATAATTTTGTACATTACTAACGACACGTTTTATTTCCTCTTTCGTTATCTGCATATATACCCTCCATGCGCTTCTTGTAGGATACTCAAATGTTTAATAAAACGCACATGAACCATGTGCGTATAAAGTTATTTATTATCCGTTTCCATGTGACGTCTAATGATCGAACTGATTAATTCTGCAGCCAATTTAGGGTCATCATTACAAACAATATATTTATAATTATTCACCATCTTCATTTCTTTTCCAGCTTTCGCCAAACGCTGCTGTACAACCTCTTCTGGCTCACTTCGACGACCGCGAATTCGATTTTCCAATTCTTCCATACTCGGTGGAATAATAAATATTGTTAAAGCATCTGGACATTTTTCTTTTACTTGCGTAGCCCCCTGCACTTCGATTTCCAAAAGGACATTTTTTCCTTCATTGCGCAGTTTTTCTACCTGTGACATGGGAGTGCCATAATAATTGCCAACAAATTCAGCCCATTCTAAAAGTTCACCATGTTGGATTGCCTCTTCAAATTTTTCCTTCGTAGTGAATATGTAATCAACGCCATCCTGTTCACCAGCTCTTGGTGATCTTGTCGTCATGGAAATGGAATATGCCAATTTCAATGACGCATCATTCATAAAGTAATTACGCACGGTTCCCTTTCCTACTCCACTAGGACCACTGATAATAATTAACAGACCTTTTTTCATTTGCACACCCTCTATTCTTTATACTTATTTTACTAGTAGTGATTTCGCTTGTCAAACATGTTTTCGCTATTTTCTGCTTTTATGCTATAATGTTACTCACGAGGTGATAAGCATGGCAATTGATGGATTATTATTAAGACAGTTACGAATAGAAATAGCGCAAGCTTTACCAGCTAAATTATTAAAATTGCAACAAATAAGTGATACTGAATTATTATTTACATTACGTACCCAAACAGGCAATCAAAAACTGTTAATCTCTTTGCACAGCGTTTATAATCGTATAAATTTCACAAAAGAATCCTATACGACAATGGAGGTTCCCAGCAACTTTTTAATGTTGTTGCGAAAACAGATTGATGGCGGCATCCTCCATACCATAGAACAACTTGGTCTTGACCGTATCCTCCATATGGAGTTGGAAGCACGCAACGAATTAGGTGATATTCATAAAAAGCACTTATATATTGAATTAATGGGCAAATATGCCAATATCATTTTGGTAGATGAAGATGGACGCATCGTTGATGCCTTAAAACGTATCCCGCCGTTTGAAAACAGTAAACGTACCATTTTACCCGGTGCAGTATTTACCTTGCCAGAGCCACACAGTAACAAACAAGACCCATATCATCACGGACCATTTGATGCCGAAGAATCTTTCAGCAAACAGTTTCATGGCTTTTCCCCACTCTTGTCTAAAGAGGTACAATACCGCATGCACAAAGGTGAGGCATTCGACGATATTTTAAAGAAGATTCACGATTCCAACACTTTATATATTAGCGATGTTAAAGATCAGGTTTATTTTCATTGTATTCCACTTACACATCTAACAGATACGTATCGTCAATATCCTTTAATGCATGGCATGGATATTCTGTTTTATGAAAAAGAAGAAAAAGTGCGCATCAAACAACAAAGTCAAGATTTATATCGCAGTGTCAAACGCGAGTTGCATAAAAACACCTCAAAGCTCCCAAAACTTAAGCAATCTTTAGCTGAATCTATGGATTGTGATAAATATCGAGAATATGGGGATTTATTATTTGCTTATATGCATGAAATTGAGAAACAACCGATAATTACGCTGCCCTCTTTTGAAACAGGAGAAGAGATTGCGATTCCTATCGATATGCGTTTTGATATAAAAGGTAATGCCAATCGTTGGTATCAGAAATATCATAAAAGCAAACGAGCACAGAGTATTTTAAAGGAACAAATCGCTTTGTGTGAGAAAGAGATTGCATATTTTGAGGCTATGGAAACGCAATTATCGCAAGCTGGTGTTCAAGATGCCATTGAGATACGGGAAGAATTGGTAAAACAAGGGTATTTACGTGCACAGAAAAGTCGTATCCGGAAAAAGAAAAAGCAAGAGCTTCCTCATTATGAAACGTTTCTATTTGATGATTATCGCATATATGTAGGTAAAAACAATTTGCAGAATGACTATGTCACATGGAAACTCGCACGAAAAAAAGATACATGGTTGCACGCAAAAGATTTGCATGGTGCTCATGTCATCCTTACTTTAGAACAGCCAAATGAAGCTGCTTTACGGACTGCGGCCATGTTAGCTGCCTGGTATTCTAACGGGCGCTATTCCTCCAGTGTTCCAATCAATTACTGCCAACAACGACAATTAAAAAAGATTCCTGGCAATAAAGGAAGCTTTGTATCCTTAACGACCTATAAGACCATTTATATCGATCCAGATGCAGCCGTCATTCAACGATTGCTAGATGAACACAGAGAAAACAAAAGAAAATAGCTTTTTCACGGCATTGTCAGCTAAAATACATGCTGTTGATTAGAGCATGCTATGCATAAGTGATAATATCTTACTTTATGCAACTCATGAACTCTTTTACCATTTAGGCATAAAAAATCATACAGTGTAAAACAACAAAATGAATATGCTAGTAAGAATGCTATCCTACTTAAGAACACATCAAAAAAGTGAACAGGATACGATCATGTGTCCTCTTCACTTTTTTTCACTAGCTTTATCTTTACCAAAACACATAGTGCTATTGTTCCAACCTTTATTTACGTAAGCACTTTTTAAACCATCATACTATGAATTAAAATAGCAATGATAGTTACTATCATATGCAATAATATGCCTCTCAAATATTGATACTTATCACTATAATAAATATATATGATGTCGTTCACATTCGGCAATCATGTCATCGCTCCACTGTGATACCTGCACCTCACCGATATGTGCTTTATTTAAAAGAATCAAACATATTCTTGATTGCCCAATCCCTCCACCTATTGTAAGCGGCAATTCATCATGTAACAACATTTGATGATAAGGCAAAGTTAAACGTTCTTCACAATCAGCTTTTTTCAGCTGTTCTTGTAGTGCCTTAGCATCTACACGAATGCCCATACTGCTAATTTCGACAGCACAATCCAAAATAGGATAGTAAATAAGAATATCTCCATTTAATGACCAGTCATCATAATCCGGTGCACGTCCATCATGTTTCTGCCCACTGGATAAAATATCGCCAATTTGCATGATACATACTGTTTTATGTTCCTTTGTAATTGTATATTCTCTTTCTTTAGGCGTCATATCCGGATAGCGATCTTCGAGTTCTTGTGCGGTAATAAAATACACATCCTCGCGTATAAACGGTTCTAAATTTTCAAAGATGATATCCAATTCTTTCTCTGTTTCTTTAAGCGCCTTCATAATATTACGCACTGTCATTTTTAGGAAATCAAGATTACGATCATGACGATCGATAATTTTTTCCCAATCCCACTGATCAACATATGTGGAGTGCAGATTATCCAAATCTTCATCACGACGGATGGCATTCATATCCGTATAAATACCTTTTCCATAGCCGATATGATAACGTTTTAATGCCATTCGCTTCCATTTAGCAAGTGAATGGACAATCTCCATTTCATCTTCATCAATCTCTTTAATATCAAAGCCTACTGGACGCTCAACACCATTTAAATTATCGTTTAATCCACTACTTTTTCTTACATACAGCGGCGCCGAAATGCGCATAAGATTCAAATGATGAGCCAATCTACGTTCAAATAAATCTTTTACATATTTAATGGCAACCTCTGTTGAGATGACATCTAATTTATTTTCATAATGTGATGGAAGGATCAAATCCTTAACTGCCATACTATCAACTCACTTTCATGTCTTTTATTATACCGCATTTATGTTACAAAATATATCTTTTTTTGAAATTTTTTACAATCAATTTTTACATATGTTTCATCCACTTTCTTACTATATGCAACAACCTCTTTCATCATGCCAGAGAAAAAGCAAACAGTCTCAATTATACTGTCTGCTTCTTATTTTCTTATTTTAAAACAGCACCTTCATCCGCCGAAGTTACAAGACGTGCATAACGATACAGCCAGCCTTCTTTGATTTTCGCTTCTGGTTTCACCCAAGCATCCATCCGTTTTTGCATTTCTGCTTCATCAATCATCAGATTGATCTTACCGGCATTGATATCGATGCTGATGGTATCTCCCTCTTGAATGATGGCAATCGGACCATGCGCTGCGGCTTCCGGTGATACATGTCCGATAGCTGCCCCACGAGTTGCCCCAGAGAATCTTCCATCCGTAATCAAAGCGACTTCTTTATCCAGTTTCATACCAGCCAATGCACTTGTTGGATTCAGCATCTCTCGCATGCCCGGTCCACCTTTTGGTCCTTCATAGCGGATAACGACAACATCGCCTTTGACAATTTTTCCCTGATAAATAGCATCAATAGCATCTTCTTCACTATCAAAGACACGGGCACGTCCTGTATGCACCAACATACTAGGATCCACAGCGCTGCGCTTTACCACACAGCCTTTTGGTGCTATGTTACCAAATAATACGGCAATGCCACCAGTAGGTGAATTAGGTGTATCAATATCCTTGATGATCTTATGATCTAAATTGACAGCCTTAGCTAAATTTTCTTTGATTGTCTTGCCAGTTACGGTCATTAAAGAATCATCAATCAATTGTTTCTTCTGCAATTCTTTCATAACTGCCTGTACGCCACCGGCACGATACAAATCTACGATATGATCCGGTCCGGCAGGTGCTAATTTACACAGATTTGGAGTTTTTTGTGATACCTCATTGATTATATCCAGATCAATATCCACATGCGCTTCTTTCGCAATGGCCAAAAGATGTAAGACCGTATTTGAGGAACAGCCTAATGCCATATCACAAGCCAATCCATTACGTAAAGCCTGCTCATTTATGATATCTCTAGGCTTGATATCTTTTTCTACCATATCCATGATTGCCATACCGGCTTTTTTAGCTAACTGCATGCGAGCCGAATAAACGGCTGGTATGGTGCCATTGCCAGGCAAGGCAATTCCCAACACTTCACATAGACAGTTCATCGAATTCGCTGTAAACATACCGGAACAAGATCCACATCCTGGACAAGCATTTTGTTCAATGTACGTCAATTCTTCTTGATCAATCAGTCCTGCTTTTTTCGCTCCTACCGCTTCAAACATGGTCGATAAACTCATATCTTTGCCTTTATCATTACCAGGCAGCATCGCTCCTCCACTCATGACTACAGCTGGCAGATTCACGCGCAAAGCGCCCATCAACATACCAGGAACGATCTTATCGCAATTCGGTACAAGTACCAAACCATCAAACCCATGCGCATTGGCCATGGTTTCTACACTATCCGCAATCAATTCACGAGATGCTAAGGAGTACTTCATTCCAATATGCCCCATGGCAATACCATCACATACACCAATGCTAGGTACCATGATTGGCGTACCACCTGCCATGCGAATACCGGCTTTCACGGCCTCGCTAATCTTATCCAAATGCAAATGCCCCGGAACAATTTCACTATACGCACTGACAACACCGATCAAGGGACGATTTAATTCTTCTTCGGTTAATCCCAAAGCATAGAAGAGGGAGCGCTGCGGCGCGCAGGCATCTCCCTTTAAAACTCGATCACTTGCTCTACTCATCCTTCTTCACCTGCTCTTCTTATTTTTTTAACCAGCTCATCATCTTACGCAGCTGTGCACCAACCTTTTCTGATGGATGCTGGGCATGGACACGGCGCATTGCCAAGAAATGGGCACGGCCTGCGGATTTATTTTCGGTAATCCAATTACCAGCAAAGGTTCCATCCTGAATCTCAGCTAATACTTTCTTCATTTCTTTTCTTGTATCTTCGGTAATCAAACGTTTACCAGTTACATAATCACCATATTCCGCAGTATCAGAAATTGAATAACGCATCATTGCAAAACCTCCGCTATTAATCAAATCAACAATCAGTTTCATTTCATGGATACATTCAAAATATGCCATTTCCGGTTCATAACCGGCTTCAACCAACGTATCAAAACCAGCCTGCATCAATTCACAGACACCACCACATAAGACAGCTTGTTCACCGAATAAATCAGTTTCTGTTTCTTCTTTAAAGGTAGTTTCTATGATGCCGGCACGACCAGCACCGATTCCACTTGCATAAGCCAATGCATATTCACGTGCTTTACCGGTTGCATCCTGATGGATGGCAATCAAAGAAGGTACCCCTCTTCCTTCTAAATACTGACTGCGAACGGTATGTCCCGGACCTTTTGGGGCACACATGGTAACATCGACTCCTTCCGGTGCGACGATCTGATTAAAATGAATTGCAAAACCATGGGCAAACATCAACATATTGCCTTCTTCCAAGTTTGGTTTAATATCCTTTTCATAAATATCCGGCTGATTCTGATCCGGAGCCAAGATCATTACAACATCGCCTGCTTTTGCGGCATCTGCGGTATCCATAACCGTTAAGCCAGCTTCTTCTGCTTTGGCACGACTCTTAGAGCCTGGTCGCAAACCTACAACGACCTTGACACCACTATCCTTCAAGTTTTGCGCATGCGCATGTCCCTGACTGCCATATCCGATAATAGCAACCGTTTTTCCTTTCAATAAATCCAAATTACAATCTGCATCATAATACACCTTTACCATATCTTTTTCCTCCTGTTCTGGTAATTCCTATCTTATAGCATCAAAAGATGCTTGAAAAGACTAATCGTTTCTGGATAATTCCATCGCCACACCACCGGTGCGGCTGATTTCCACAATCTTATAATCCTGTAATTCTTCAATGAAATAATCAATGCTTGCCGGTGTATCTGTCAATTCCACGACACAACATCCCTTTTCGATCAACTGACAGCGTCCTCCAAAATCTTTTACTGCTTTTAAGAAGTTATCCTTTTGATCTTTATTTACCTCAACCTTGATCAATACAACTTCACGGATAAACAGTAGATCCTCTGGTATCTCTTCAACTTTTTTAACATCCTCTAATTTGGCCAGTTGCAATTTGATTTGATTGATGATTCCCTCATCTCCGCGTGTTGTAATCGTAATACGCGAAAACTTAGGATTTTCCGTTTCACCAACCGATAAAGTATCAATATTAAAGCCTCGTTGTCCAAATAGATTGGTCACTCTGGTCAGCACACCGAAGTGATTTTCCACAAGTAATGAGATTACTCTTCTCTCCATTCTGTCCACCTCCTAGTTTCCATATAAGATGATATCCTTACCACTTTTTCCCGGTGGAATGATCGGATATACACAATCATCTTTATCGATCCAACAATCGACGATGCATGGCACTTTACTGCTCAATGCTTCTTTCATAACCGGTTCAATATCCTGATGTGTTTTAATACGTAACCCTTTCCCGCCAAATGCTTCTGCAAGCTTGACATAATCTGTCTTACGTTCAATGCTTGTATTTGAATAGCGATGGTCATAAAATAAGGTTTGCCATTGTCGTACCATACCAAGTACGGTGTTATTAAAAATCAGAATAACAATTGGCAACTGTTCACTGACAGCTGTTGCCATCTCATTCATATTCATATGGAAACTGCCATCTCCACTTACCAATATAACCGGACGATGTGGATTTGCGACCTTTGCGCCAATAGCTGCGCCCATACCATAGCCCATGGTTCCTAAACCACAAGAGCTAATAAAACTACGCGGACGTGAAAATTGATAATATTGCGCCATGATCATTTGATGTTGACCAACATCTGTCGCTATGATGGCATCTTCTCCGACAATATTGTGTAAGGTCAAAGCTAAATCGCGTGGATCTACTTTATCATCACCTCTAGGTTTTGGTAAGTCTTTCTTATCTTTAAAAGCTTTTAAAGTATCTGTCCACTCTTTATGCTTTGTTTCCGGCATACGGGCAATCATTTTTTTCAATATATAGCGAGCATCGCCAACGATCGAAATATCGGTTGCGACATTCTTAGAAATTTCTGAAGCATCGATATCAAAATGAATAATTTTGGCATCCTTACCGAATTCTTTACGATTGCCTGCTACACGATCAGAAAAACGCGCACCGATGGCAATGATCAAATCGGTATTCAAAGTTGCATAATTAGAAACAGGGGTTCCATGCATACCAATCATGCCTAAGTATAAATCATAATCATAAGGTACGGAGGATAATCCCATCATGGAACAGCATACTGGTATATCCATGTGTTTAGAAAATTTCAATAGCTCTCTTGTTGCATTTGAGCTGATCACACCACCGCCGGCATAGATCATTGGCCGCTTAGCCTGCCGAATCGCTTCCAATGCTTCTTCAAATTTTGCATCATCAACCTTTGGCAGCTTACGAATCCGATATCTTGGCAGTTTTACATATTCAGTAAGCGCCGCTGTGACATCTTTTGGAATATCAATCAAGACCGGTCCTTTTCTTCCTGAATTGGCAATTACAAATGCTTTTCTTACGACATATGCCAGATCTTCAACATTTTGTACGATAAAATTATGCTTTGTGATTGGCATCGTGATTCCAGCAATATTCACTTCTTGAAAGGAATCTCTCCCTAATAAATCATTCGGCACATTACCTGTAATGGCAACAACAGGAATACTATCCATATAAGCTGTCGCAATTCCCGTAACTAAATTCGTAGCACCCGGGCCACTGGTTGCCAAGCACACACCGGTTTTCCCGGTACTTCTGGCATAACCATCGGCGGCATGCGCAGCACCTTGTTCATGTGATGTAACAATATGATGTATATCATCACTTCGCTCATATAAAGCATCATAAATATTTAAAACGGAACCTCCTGGATATCCAAATATGGTATCCACTCCTTGATCAATTAAGGCTTGTATCAGTATTTGCGAACCATTCATCTTCATGTGTGTAAACCTCCTCACAACTTTCCCTTACCATCTTTATCCTTAATAACACCTTAAAAACGGGTTATCATCAATTATTATTCCATTGTAATTTCATAACCTTTCTGTTTTAATGCTTTGATTAACGCATCCCCATGTTCTTTACTGGAAACCTCAACGGCCACATGGATAATTGTTTCATTCAAATTCAAATCCGCTTGAATGCGATCATATTGAACCTCAATGATATTGGCATTTGCCTCTTTGACGATGTGAGCAAAATGTTCCAGACTTCCCGGTACATCTAACATTAATGTTTTAAACTTTATATTACGACCTCGTGTTACAAGGCCTTTTTCTACGACCTTATGAATAAAGGAAACATCAATATTACCTCCGGACAACACACAAACGACACGTTTTGCGGTAACATCCATCTTATGATTCAGCACCGCTGCTAAAGAACTCGCTCCGGCCGGTTCTACTACCAACTTTTCGCGTTCTAACAAAAGCAGTATCGTTGCGGCAATCTCATCATCACTGACACTCACCATTTCATCGACATTTTCCTGTATGAGCTTCACTGTTTTTTCACCGGGGTTCATAACAGCAATTCCATCCGCAATCGTATTGACACGTTTTGTTGAGCAATGCTTCTTTTGCTGAAACGATTGAACGATTGCATCAGCGCCTTCCGCCTGTACCCCGACAATTTTGATGCGCGGATTGATTTGTTTTGCATAATAGCTAATACCGGCAAGTAATCCGCCTCCTCCCGCCGGAACAACGATCATATCGACATTAGGTAAATCATGACAGATTTCATAAGCAATTGTACCTTGTCCAGCGATCACATCCTCATCATCGAAAGGATGAATAAAGGTTGCCTTTTTTTCTTTTTGTAAACGCAAGGCCTCTTCATAACATTCATCATAATTATCACCAGCGAGCACGACATCAGCACCATACCCTTTGGTTGCCAACACCTTCGCAATCGGTGTGCTTTTGGGCATAACGATCGTTGCATGCATACCTAGCTTACTGGACGCATAACTGACCCCCTGTGCATGGTTTCCAGCTGAGCTCGCTATGACCTCGTTGGTTTTTCCCTCTTCTTTCAATTTCGCCAATTTATTAAATGCTCCGCGAACCTTAAAGGAGCCTGTCTTCTGACGATTTTCACATTTTAGAAATAAATCACAGCCGCTCATCGCCGAAAAAGTTTTCGAGCTTGTGACCTTAACGTTATGGATATTCCCCTGCAACCTCGCGGCTGCCATCTCGACTTCCTTGCTATTCATAAGACTTCCTCCTATTTAATCAAAAAAGCAGCACATTTTCTCATGGCTGCTTTTCTTTCGTTCTCTTACGCCCTTGTACATACGACAAAAGTGATCTGTTGGTGAGTGACTCATCATATGAGTCTTGAAAGAAAAACAGACTTACTTAGGACTATGAGAATAATAATAATGACGCTAATCGTTATAGTCACCATGAGTCCACTTCCTTTCTATTGCCTCACTCAAGTTACTGATTGCATATAGTTTAAATCTTTTTTGAAACGTTGTCAATGATTTTTGATAATATTTTCAATAAAACTGTAAATTATTTACAGTAATTCATGAAAATTATATTTTATTTATTCATTTTCTTTTCAAAACACTTTCTCTTCGGTATAATAAAGACAATTCAGGAAGTGAGGCGTGCCTATGTATAAAGAAAGTGCTAAGCTAGTTTTATATCGCAATTTTGGAAAAGACAGTATCTTTCAACAGTTATGTGAAATTTGTCGTGATTTTGATGAAGGACAGTATAAGGAAAGTGTCTTAATTGAACGTATCTATGTACAAATCAAAGCTCTTTTGGATCTTTCAACGAGTTATGGCTTTGATGATAATTTATGGCATAATTATCTGACATACCTATTACTGATGAATGAAAATTCTTTTTCTTTAGTCAGTGAAAAACGAGGTGCTCAACAAGGGAGTGTGAATCATTTCGCGAAAAATGATTTTAAAATCTTTAAAAACTTGTTTGATTATGATTTTTCAAAAATGGAAGAAACCCTGCAAATCGATTGTTTCACCATCATCACCCAGTATCATGCCATTGAAAAAAAAGAACGCATGTATAATAAAAATGTCTCTGAAATGGTCCGCAAGATCAGTAAACAAATTGAACAAGCCAAAGATGAAGAAGATATCTTTCACATCATTACCGACTTTTACGCCCAATACGGCGTCGGTATGTTTGGTCTGAATAAAGCCTTTCGTATACAACCCAATATTGATGGCAGTGTAAAGTTCTTACCAATCAATAATATGGAAAATGTATATCTAGATGATCTCATCGGCTATGAGCTTCAGAAACAGTTGCTTGTGGATAATACAAAAGCTTTTGTGGAAGGACGTAATGCGAATAATGTATTATTATATGGTGACAGCGGTACCGGTAAATCCACATCCATTAAGGCAATCGTCAATGAATTTTACAAAGATGGATTACGCATGATTGAGATTTATAAGCATCAGTTCCAAAATCTATCGGCCATTATCTCACAGATTAAGAATCATAATTACCGTTTTATCATTTATATGGATGATTTGTCTTTTGAAGAGTTCGAAATTGAATATAAGTTTTTAAAAGCCGTGATTGAAGGCGGTGTCGAAACTAAGCCAGATAATGTACTCATTTATGCCACTAGCAACCGACGTCATCTCATTCGGGAAACATGGGGCGATCGCAGTGATATGAGTCAAGATGAGCTGCATCACAGTGATACCATGCAGGAAAAACTATCCTTGGTTGCTCGCTTTGGTTTAAGTATCTGTTATGAGCGCCCAAATCAGAAAAATTATTTCCACATTGTAAAAGAATTGGCAAAACATTATCCCGAAATTACTTTGACAGAAGAAGAATTGCTTGCCGAAGCACGTAAATGGGAATTGAGTCATGGCGGTATGAGTGGTCGAGCGGCACAACAATTGATGAATGATCTGTGTGCAAGAAGCACGGTTGAAAAAACCTAAGCATTCTTTAAAATAAAATTGACTTTTGTTCAGCATATCGTTTCCAGTATAGCAAAATGTAAAAGGAAGTTACAAACGCATCCATGTACGTTTAAAACTTCCTTTTTTAACATCGTAGTTTCTATGTTGGCGATGAGCTTACAACTTAAAATCGCTGAATCAGCATGAAAAGGGATCCATCCATGGCAATGGCTTGTCCTATTGCTGTTTTCATACGCTTTAATGTTTCTTTAATATCACTTTCATACCCTGTTGTATAGCGATATCCAGGTTTTTTAACCAATTTCTGATAAAATGCACTTTTCCTCAACTTAGACAGACGTTCATACACGGATAAAAGCAACTCCTTATCCTCCACCACCATCCAATATCGTTCATTCTCATCCTGACGCAGGATAAAACGCACACTTTTCTCAATACTCTTTGTAGTTAACATTTCCCATATACGAAAGAAATCTTCAAAACGACATATGAGTATTTGTTTACTGATTGCTTTTCGATCAATTTCAAAGTGCCATATATCATAATACGAATCGTTTTGTTCAGCCTCAATACGCTCTAGGGCATGTACGACATCTTGTTCTACCACATATAGTTCTTTCATAAGGTTCTCCATTTTCTTAGCTTGTATAGACAGGATGATATCTTGCAATAAGCACTCTTTAGATTCATTTGCCATACAGCTATTTGATTATTCATAGGTGTAATAGTAATCATAGGATGATAAATTTTGTGTTTTTGTTAAAACAATTCCTAATATCTTTGACCGGCTGCGTTCTAATTGCCGTATCGAAGATAGTGCTATGTCTTTTTTTGTATCTTTCATGGATATGACAAAAATAGTTCCATCACTGACATTACTTACATAAAAAGTATCACTGATCATACTGATAGGAGGACAGTCCAAAATGATGAAATCATATTGTTTGGATAAAGCCTGCAGCAGCTTCTTGAATTTGGATGATCCTAACAATTCTTGAGGATTTGGCACTTTACTTCCAGATGTCAAAACGGAAATAGCATTCTCACAATCCGTTACTGTAACTTCTTGAATATAAGTGCTTAAATCCGGCTGTTTATCGATAAACACCAGCAAATCAGATAAGCCTACTTGATTACTGATTTGAAAATAACGATGCATTTTCGGTCTGCGTAAATCGCAATCGATGACCAATACCTTTTTATACTTTGCCGCATACACTTGCGCAAGATGAAAAGCCACTGTTGATTTTCCTTCATTCGCACAGGAAGAAGTAATATTAACAACTTTGATCGGTTTTTCTACTGCGGAAAACTCGATATTCGTTTTCAATTTACGGAATGCTTCCATGTTATCAAATTTATAGGTATTTTTATTTTTTGACATATGCTTTGACCCTCCTTTTGATGCTTTTTCTTGGATGATTCTCTTGGTTTAATTCATCGACAAAAGGAATACTTCCCAACACCGGATAACCAAAATATTCTTCCGCCTGATCACTGGATTTAATGCGATTATCAAGCAAAAATACCAAGATGAAATAAATATAGGATAAAGCAAAGCCAAAAATACCGCCTGCAATACTATTCAATTTAATGTTTGGCGAAATATAATGCGTTTGTAAGGTAGCTTTATCAATTACTGTGATGTTATCTATTTCACTGATTTTCATCATTTCTTGTGTAAAAACAGCAATGGTCTCTTTCACAATGTTTTGGGATAAATACGGGTCCTCACTATTTGCCCTTATGGTGATGATATTGGAATTATCTTCGACATTTGTTTGGATAGCTTTGCTACATGTACCATCCACCAAATGCAGCTTTTTATCTACCTGTGACAAGACGGTTGTCCCCTGCAAGATTTTTTCATAATCTTTTACCAAATTACGATTCGTAATGACGGTTTGATTATCAATAATTCCTTCCGAGGTTGTCTTTGGTTTTAAATATATATTGGAATCACTCGCATACTTCTTTGGCAATATACACAAAGAAACGACCATTAAAAACACCATACACAGCAAAGTACAAAAGAGAATGACTTTGTAATGCTTTTTAAATATCCCGATTAAATCATTTAAGCGAAGCTTTATTTCTTTTTCATCCATTTATTACACCTCTATATCTTTCTGATACGCGATTTGCGTTAAAACAACAAAACCAGTCAAATCTTCAACTTCATCCTTTGATTGAAATGTATTGTGCTGGCGCTTTCGTATGTAGAAAACAAGCAAGATGAGGAAAGAGGAACTTAGGACACATAAGAGATAACGAACTATGCTCTCTTGGGTGGTCTCTTGATGCTTTGCTACTTCTTCATTAATTTTATACAATCTTTTATTATGCTTTTTAAAATCCTGCAAGATGCGTTTTTCAATACACTTGTCTATTTTTAAGACATCCTGTTGCTTTCCAGCTTGAATCGATATATGTAAAACACTTCCGCTACTTTTTGCATGATATTTGACCGTTTTCACATGCATCTTTTCCGCTATCTCCATATGAGCGTCATCACTATTGATCATATAGCTATAATCTGTTAATAACCCCTGATTGACAAGAATCGTATTTGCATTCACTGAAGCATTGGGGCTGATTTCATTTTGCAAATAATATGCCACATCACCATAATAATCATCACTTATTTTATATTGACTTACAAAGATCATCACCGCTATAAGCATAATGGTTTGCAAATAGTATTGACGTTGCTGCAGGATATCTTTTATGTCTGCTAAAAATTTTTTAGGAAGCTTAATACGATGGTGCCCTGTTTCTATTTCTAAAGGCAATAATACGAAGATAATCAACCCATTTGCCACGCTTAATATTGGGTTCATTAATGAGAAAAAGCCAATGGCAAGCATGCATATGATACAGGCTCCCTTCTGCATGCTACGATATCGTATCTGCTTTAAAAAGCAACGGATGCTCAATATATAAAAGGTCACACCGATACCGCCATAGTATGCAAAATCGTCTAATATTTGACTATGTAAGCTAATGAGCCCTTGAACATTGCTGTGATGTCTTCCTATGCCAAAGAAGGGATGGGTAAGGAAAGTATGCAAGCTGTCTTGATACAGTGTAAGACGACCAGACATCGTGATTTCTGATTGAAATTGATTATCCAACATATGTAGGATTTCTAAACCACGTTTCTTGATCATCTCATCCGGTATTGAAGAAATTAAAGCATTGCAGCCATTCATGATCGCATCGGAATTTATCACAAAATAGAGAAGCAGTATGCCAAAGATAGCCAATATACATAGAAAAAGTTGTTCATTTCGCTGTCTCAAATAATATAACAGCATGCCTATCAAACTACATGTACATATGATGATTGATATCATGGAGGAAGACAGAATAATGGTAAAATAGGTACATAGAGCAAGAAGCAAATGTAAATAACGAATGCGTGTTTTGATCGTTAAGTAACGATGTAAGAATAACAGACATAAGACGATTTCCCCTAATAGCTCCGTAGTGGTAAAAATATTTAATTGTGTGACGTTACCTGCAAATTGACCACCTGTTACATATTTTGATAGATATGGATCTTGGATGAGTTGAATGAAATTACTGAACATATTGATAATCAGAATACCATAGAGCACTCTTTTGCATGTATTTTTTTCTGCCATTTGCATATGATTGCGATAATAATCATAAAAAATTATACATAGCCAAAAGGTCAGACAAGTATACAAATTTCCGATATTATTATCTGAGATGTGTAAGACTTGTAATAACATTAAATAAAAGATCCAAAAAAGCAGAAGCAGATGCATGAGACGAAAAGTCAAAAAATAAGTTGCATCGTGCAAGAAGGCTGTCACAAACCATAACAGCAGCAGACCAATCATGAACATATACGATGTGTTATGCAATAGAATAGGCGTAAAACTGATGCATGCAATACTAAGAAAGAGCAGTTTGTTTATAAAATGCATCAATTTCTGGAAACTGTTATTCATACACGTGCAAAGCCTTTGTTATTGCTTGCTTTGTATACATTCCCATAAGCAGCTTATCACGTAAACGTAAAAGATTATCTACATATAGCTGATAGGTTGATGAATGCATCGTTAGGATTCGACCTTCTATTTCCGTTAAACTATCTACGACAAAACCAATGTTGTGCTGTATTACAAATGGTGCGATTGCCGCTTTTGACCATGTTATAATTGGCAATAATGAAACGATATATAAGGATAATTTATGTGGATTATTATAACGCATATATTCTCCATTTAACCCACGGCAGCTATTTAAATCATCACCATCCCAAATGAGTCCAAAGCTTCCCTTTAAAGCAGCCGGTAATGTATTCGCCGGATATGCTCCTTCATATAAAATATGTCTGCTCTGATTTGCCTTTATATATCTTCCATATAAACGAAAAATAAGATTGTCCAAATGATGCAATTGCGATATAAAATGACTTTTTTCTAAATTGCCCGCATAGACAATTTCCTTTGTCAGCTTTCTTTGTTGCCAAGGTATGGGATTGCTTAGATAATCAAATACCATAAGTTCTATGATGTTCCCTTGAAATCCAGTTTGTCTGATCAGTTTTGCCATCACGCTATTATGAACAATCAGTGTATCCATTGACGTAAAGTTTTGCAGATCTTCTTGCAGCAAACGCCCACAACGTATGGATTGCAAATCATGGATCAAATAAATAATTCCTTGTCCTTTGCTGCGTCTTAAGATTTTCTGATTCCATCTGCTGATGGGATATTGGACAATCAAACGCTTGTCCTTTTTCTTAATAAAAGTCAGTTTAATGCTTTCTAATAATCGTTTCAACCGACTTTTTTCATAATGATGCAAAAGGGCTTCGATGCCTTGTTCATGCAGAATCTGACATACATCAATACGCGCTTTACTGCCCGCATCAACACCTTGCACATCATAATCCTCTAACTGATATATGTTCATTTTATCATCTCCTTCAGCCTACGTTCATAAGATACAGCCGCTGTCTCAATTGACAATTCACGAAACACCATTTTATCGTTGTTATGTCTGCACATACGAGGCAAGTTCATAATTTTTTCAGCCCATTCTTCCTTGCTTTGAATGGATGCTCGCAGGCAAGTATGTGTGATATCGGTTTCCTGAGGAATCGTATCTGATAAAATAACTTGCAATCCATTGATTTGTGCTTCAATTGCCGATATACAAAAACCCTCATAGAAGGAAGGCACCAATAGGATGTCAGACATATCGAGTAAGGCACAAACATCATTTCGTTGCCCAAGGAATGTAATTTGCTCTTGTAAACCTAATGACATAGTCAAAGATGTCAACGCTGCTTTTTGTTCCCCCTCACCGACAATGACCAAATGATATTGGTCATCTAACAACTTCATTAGACGAATAGTGAAGGCGATGTTTTTCTCTTTGGATAAACGTGAAATTACAAGCAATACCATTTTGTGCTGTAACTGATAATGACGGCGATATTGGATACGTGTGGCTTCATCAAATTGAAAATCAGAAAGAGACATGGCATTGTACATAAGAAACCCATGTTCTTTCCAACGTTTTTTGCCATACAACAACTCTCCACACGTTGGCCCTGTCGCATAATAATCATTTGCCATATGCACATTCAGAAATTTCATCAGGCGAATCATGAGATTTGGTCGTTGTGTTGTCAAAGCGTAGGTGGAGTGCGCATGGGTAATACGCAAAGGAACGTTATGGAAACGTGCAATCAGTAAAGGGAAACATGACAGATAGCCTTGATGAACATGAATGACATCATACGCACCGTGGGCAATAATGTTATTCATGGCAGCCAGATTTTTTCTTAACGAAGTATGTTTGGAGGGAATGCGATATATACGAATACCTAATTGTAAAAATCGTTGATAAAGCATACCTTGCTCATTCTCATCATGCGTCATAATTTCAAAAGTGATATCCCTGTCCTTCATATAGTGAAGATAGCGATAAAGCATGGTTTCAATGCCACCGCTTTGCAATACAGATACGACATGTAATACCCTCATATACGCATCACCTCAATCACTTGATCCTTTTGCGCAATTGCTTGGGCAAATGTTTGTAACTCTTCCTCAGATACACCTTCATATGCAGGTTGCGTCATTCCCAATACTTGATATTTCTTTGTCGCTAACTTATGTATTGAAAATAGTTCAATCTTTTCAAATTGGTAATTGGGTAAAAACCGTTTGATAGCTTCCAAATTGGCATTTGTGAACGTGTAAGGTTTTACTAACGGAATCCGTAGGATGATATGTTTTTGCTGAGCAGTTAAGTAATTTAGATTTGTTATATACTCATTTAAATTCCCTTTTAGCTTACTGATGCAGGCAGGTTCTAAACTCTTTAAATCCACATACCATGTATCCACATAGGGAAGCAGCAATTGCAACTGTTTTAGCGAAGCATATAATGAGGTTTCCACACAAATCGTTATTTGTTCTTTTTTTAAGGCTTGCATGACACCTACCAAAACATCTGCTTGTAACAATGGCTCACCACCACTAAAGGTGACACCTCCATCAGCTTGATAATACTTTCGATCTTGCAAGCAGGCCGCAAGACATTCTTGCACATCGATCCTTTTTCCAATTGAACGCATAGCTAGACAAACAGCATTTGACTTACGACTGGGGCAAATTGGATAGAAACAGTTATCCATATCGATGGCCATTTGTTCTTGCAGCGATTGTGTTTCCGGATTACAGCACCAAGGACATCGCAATTGACATCCCTTTAAAAATATCGTCGTACGTATACCAGGACCATCATGAAGGCAAAAGCGTTGTATGTCAGTGATACACAGTTTCATATTCTTCACACCTCCTTATGACAATATCCTGATAGCTTTTTGGTAAATCAATGAAATACGCACTGAATCCCCATACGCGAACAATCAAATCTGCATGCTTATTAGGATGTTGCTGTGCATCCAGTAAAACATCTTTTTGTAATACATTCATTTGCAATTGAAAGATTCCCTGATCCAAGGCACAAAACAACAGTGTCCGACATTTATCTTCGAAATTATTCAATAATTGAGGATTCATCATGATATCTACCACATTACCATTGCACCTGCCATGATCATAATGTAGTTTTGCCGCAAAATTTAATAATGACGTATAAGCTCTGCCTGCGATTCCGGAAATATGTGTCATGAAAGGCTCTCCATATGCGCGCCCATCCGCCGTTGCAGGAAAGGTAGCAGCACTACTTACATAGCCTGGAGAACTAAGACCAAAAACAAAATGACCGCCCCATTGATTTTTTTCTTCGGCAAATACTTGTGCTGCATAGGCCGTTATTTTATTGATGCGTGAAATCATCGTTTTCTGTTCATCATCACCAAAAACACCTTTTTGTTGCAGAAAATAGCGAAATTGTTCTCCATATTCTGCATCTTCTAAATACATTTGCAATTGAGCAAGCGTGAAAAGTTTTTTCTTATACACGAATTCTTCAATATTGAAAAGAGCATTTATCGCATTGCCCATAGCCACCGTGGTAATACCGGTGTTATGGTAACAGGCACCACCTTCTGCAACATCCTTTACAGACTGCCAACAACCATCAATACATAAAGATAAAAATGCATCTTTTTCATATACCAATGCTTTTGAAGCCTGACAAATTCTTAAAATATCTTCCTTTAAGTAACTAAAATATCGTTGATAGACTTCTTCTATCGTCAAAAGATCATCGTTCATAAGTTTTACGATAGGAACAAGGAAATTCAAGATCGATGTATTATTTTGCGAACTATCTTTTCCGATAAGCAAAGGTTCCCAACAAGCGGATGTTCCATAATGCAAAGCATCAACTTGTGCAATACCTGCTTGTTGCAAACAAGTTAGAATCACATCGTCATTACTTAGCAAAGGCGAACCATTCCCCTTTTTTAGAACCCTAAAAATTTGTTCCTTTATGACATTAGGGCAGGTTTGGGTATATCGATACAACAGCTTTGGCTCTGGTTTATCATATTTTTCAAAAACTTGTAAGATAAGCTTCGTAAAGGCCGTATTCGCTTGGAGATCTTTTCCACCAAGAATCAAAATTTGCCCCGTATCCCCTAATAACTCACTGCTTTTAAACCAATAATCTTGATGTAAAATATGACAAAACTCCAAAAGCATAGACTTTGCTTTTTCTTCTGTGATATACCCAGTCTGTAAATCCTGCTCATATAATTGAAACAACAATGCATCAAAGCGTCCCAATCCAACCAATTCATGACCGCTTTGCCAAAGCATCTGATTCAAAAACAATATTCTTTGCATCCCATCTTGTAGATGTCTAGCTTCACCCTGCACCATTTCGGCAAACAGCTGCTGTAAATCAAAACGTTGCATAGCATGAAGCTTTGTGCTGATTGTTTCAATTTGTGTCATGATAGCTAATAACACGCAGTTTTGCTGTTTTTTAAATGATGTATTGGGTAAGTTCTCGCCTTCTGCTAACAAGGCTTGAAAACTATTTTGAATGAATTTTTCATATGCAATCGTGATATTACTAAACACATGATGTCGCTGGCTTAAGGATAGATAGGGATTTATATAATAATAAAAATATTGATAACACCCTTGTTTGTGAAAGGATGCTTTTTGGCATAAATTTTGGAAGTCTTTTGCTGCATCATCACTTCTCATCACGATTCTTGTTTTTAAGAAAGCCTTGCATAAAAACAGCAAATCGTTTTCTCTTTCAAATAAACGCTGATGTTTCTGATACAACTTTTTGATATGCTTTAAATATTGGATAAACCGAAAATTACGCCAATTCATATCCATCAGACCTCCTTTTTACACCTACCCAGCTTTTGCGACAAGAAGTGTAACATATTGCCAAATAAGGTGTCCTTGCTTATATATAAAGCTATTCCATAAGAAACACTCGCCATAACCCCCACCAATACCATATAAAGGATGATGGGAATATCCAAAACGTTGATCCAAATGATGCAAAGAAACATAATACCGGCACATAAACCATAATGAACGCATTCTCTGAAAACTTTGCGAAATGCTATCTTCTTGCGAACGATATAAAATTGCACTGCGGTAATCAAAAACTCTGCACAGACACTTGAAAGAATTGCCCCTTTGGCAGCAAATTGCGGTATCAGTAAGGCATTCATGATAAAATTTAAAACAGCTCCTAACACTACCGTGCATGTAAATGCATTTTGTCTTCTTGTAGATATCAAGTATTGCATGCCGGTAACATTATTTAAGCCAATCAGCAACAGCAAAGGTGTACTCCATTTTAATAAGCTGATTGCCGCATCATAAGATGGTCCTAAAAACCATGGGATAAAACGATTGGCAATACACAGCAATAGAAAAATCGCAGGCATTGCTAATAACAATGCAAATTTATAGGATATATAAAGATAATGAAGAATCTTGTCGTCCTTATCTTCTGCCTGAATACTTGCAATGCGTGGCATCATGACCGTGCCAAGGGATGTGATAAAGATGAGAATCAGACGAATGATTTTCTGTGTCTGATCATAATATCCGGTTTGCGCATAGGTAGATAAATACCCTAACATGGTCCTATCGAATAAGGTGTAGATCTGCATGGCAATCTGAGGTAAAAATACCATGAAAATAGGAAAAAGATGACGTTTTAAATGAAGCTTTGTAATATTTGATAACTGCATCGTTTTATGTAAGGCTAACCATAAAGATAGATTAGCGATGAGTCCAACCATCCCCAAACATACGATATACAGCCACATATCAGCTTTCCTTCTGATAAATGTAAAGATACAAATTGCTCCGATGAGCTTTACGGCTATATTACGAAATGTGATATAGCGAAAATCTTCCATTCCTTGATAATACCAAGAAATATCAAACACATTCGCGATAATTTCAATCATCTGCAGTAAAAACAAAAACTGTAATTCCTGTACCTGTCGCAAATACAATACGTATACTATGATACTTACCATCAGCATCAGACAGCGAATAATCAGTATTTCTAAAAAGACTTGCGAACGCGCTTCTTGTTTATTTTGATAATAAGCGATTTCTCTTTGTCCATACAACCCGGTTCCTAATGTTCCAAATAAAATAAAATATGAGCTAATCGATTGTACATAGCTTAAACTTCCTATTCCTTCAGCACCAAAAACTCTTGCCAGATAAGGGGTCGTCAACAAAGGAAGGAAAATAATCAGAATTTGATAAAGGGTGTTATAAATATAATTGCTAATTAATCTTTTATGCATCGCTTTTCTCACACAGCTGAGCAAAACATTTGCATGCCTCAGCTACGATCTGATCTATGTTATAGTATTTAAAATTTGCTAATCGTCCTAAAAAAATAACATCCTTTTCCTGTTCTGCCAATCTCTGGTATTGTGCTAATATCGCATTTATTTTAGGTTGTAAGATCGGATAACATTGGATTCCCTCTTGCACGGGAAACTCTTTCAGTATGACCGTGTGCTTATGTTCTTGGCCCGTCAGCTTTTTAAATTCGGTGATACGTGTGTAATCATAATCATTGGGATAATTGATTACCGCTGCTTGTTGATACGATGGGGTATCATGTGTTTCAAAAGCAAAACGTAAACAACGATAAGGAAGGTGCCCATAACAATAATCATAATAGGCATCCAATGGTCCTGTATAGATTAGTTTTTCATAGGATATTTCATCTTTAATCTGTTGATAATCTGTATTCAGAAGAATATGCATTTTCGCATTTAACATTCGCTTCATCATGGCTGTAAAGCCGGCTTTGGGAATTCCCTGGTAACGATCAGAAAAATAACGTTGATCATTATTCAGACGAATCGGTATTCTTGAAAAGATGGAAGCATCCAATTCTTTGCATGGCATACCCCATTGCTTTTCCGTATAGTGTTTATAAAACATCTCATATAAATCAGCTCCCACACTGGCTATTGCTATATCCTCAAAAGTTTTGCAAGATTGAGGATCCTGTTGTACCTTTTGAAAATATTGTTGTGCTTTTTCTTTCGTAAACGGCTCATGAAATATTTGGCTAAGTGTACATAGATTTACAGGAAATGGAACATATTCGCCATTTACATAAGAAAGCACTTTATGTTGATATTCATGCCAAGTGGTAAATGTACTTAAGTAAGAAAATACAGATGCATCATTTGTATGAAAGATATGCGGTCCATAGGCTTGTATGAGAAGCCCATTCTCATCATAGCAATCATATAGATTGCCACCTATATGTGATCTTTTTTCAATAATCAAAACCTCTTTATGCAAAACATTTGTAATACGTTCTGCCATACACAAACCGGCAATCCCTGCACCTACGATTACATAATCAAATTTCATCTCTTTTTCCTTTCTGTGGCATATAAAATCCATTTTATTCTATTTCTTATGCATTGTTCAGCGAACATGAGTGTGACATGTCCCTGATAAAATCCTTTGCGATATTTTCGGGGAATACTGAATAGTTCCTCAAGATGAAATAAAGAAAGTTCCTCTTGTATATGATAGTCTTTAAAAACCTGCTTTAGATAGGCTCTACGTTTCCAAAAGGAGGCCTTTGCATCGACTTTACTTTGATTCACGATTTCCTCATAGTAATTCATGAGCCTGCGATAAGCAAAACTCTTTTTTAATTGCTTTGCCAAAGCAGGCTGATGCAACGTGATCTTCTCTAGCAATAGCTCATGACTATGCACCATATCTGTAAAATAATGAGGCATATAGCTTTGCGTCGTCGTCCGTCTGGTTTTTTGATAATGATAAAACGGCTGATTCATAAAAACGACAGTTCGGCATTGTAAAATGTAATCCACCAAAAATTGTAAATCTTCTGTAAACCGCACAGCGGTATCAAACGTGAGCTGTTTTTTCTGAATGAGCTCCTTACGAAATAAACACCGACACACACTTCCTATGATAATCTTCTGTCGTGTATTCGTTATTGAATATTCCGATACCATAGCAGGAACAATTTCCTGCATAACCTTTTCATGTGTGTATTCCTGCTGTTCTTGTGGAAACGGAAACAACATCGGTTGTTTAATATTACGAAAAGATAACTCATAGGAACACATGACTAAATCTACGTCCTTGTGAAATTGTTTCGACATTTCTTCATACATGTGTTTATCAATCGTATCATCTGAATCAATGAAAGAAATAAGCTTACCTTTTGCATGCTGCAGGCCGATGTTACGAGCAGCTGAAGGGCCTTGGTGTGGACAAGACAAATACTGTATGCATGGGTATAATGTCGCTAAGTGTTGACATAGTTGTGCCGTATTATCCGTAGAACCATCATCACAAAGTAAAATTTCCGCAACACCTTGTTGTTGTAAGATTGATTCTACACAAGCTTTTATCGTGCTTTCAGAATTGTACATTGGTACAATGACTGATATCTCCATTTTTTCATCCTCCTTCCCTATTAACGCAAAGTTTCACGCAAGTATTTATTTTTATATAAAACCTTACATACCACTACAAGCACAACAAATACGAAATTACTGAAAAGAAAATACCATATCGTGCTGAAAGGCCATTGCAATATGAACTGAAATAATGGAGATGTCATCGTTAATAATGGCAATTGCAGGATATAGATTCCTATAAAATAAGTTGCGATATGCAATGACCTATGCAATTGTAAAGCAGCTTGCTGCCGATACGTAAAGCAAAGGCAAAGACTGCATATGACCAGTATCGAACCATAAAACATTTCAGGCATACAAGTGTCTATTCGCTCACTTGCTATCAATAGCAGAAAAAGCGTAATAAACACACTTAGCAAGACCTTACTTTTCGTTACGATCATGCACCTTTCCATCCTTTGACAAACATCCGATAAGCAGCCACCAAGCATAAAATAAAATAGCCATATCCACATTCGCAATATTTGTGGTATTCGCATTATGCAAGCATATCCTTGTATTTCACATCCCAAATTAATACTATCAACTAAGATACACAGTACCCCCAACCACATAACTACTTGAAGATAACGTTTTTTGTGCGTGGTATATAAGCGATATAGTAATGGGGTGATACTGTATAAAAACATCAAGAGATATAAAAACCAAAATTGATAATAATAACTCCCCTGCCATACATCTTTTATCATCTGTAGCAATGTCATTTGTAAGATAGTAAGAATCCCTTGTTGCCAATAGACAACTATGGCATATAAGAAATTCCAAAACGCAATCAAAGCGATAAAATGCATGATTTTCTTAGATATTTCGCGATAGCTATACGCTCTTCGCAACATCAACTTTCCCGATATGATAATAAAAATCGGTATTGCATAGACAATCGCATTGAAAAGGGTATGTAAGAAAACAGAGTTCATCACAAAATCCAGATGTAGGATACAGACATGTGCAAAAAAGACCAGATAACAACCGATTCCTCTTATGAAATCAAAGTACTGATTTCGTTGCTCATATGCTTGCTGCATAAAACTCCTCTTCTAATCGATCTATCAAGGTATCACTGATTCCACTAACTGCTTTGCGAAAGAATAATGCCTCACTTGCTTTAAGATATGCGTAATCGTCATTACTATATGGCGAGACTTCACCATATGCATTGATTTTCATCACATGCAAAGCTGTCCACCGATGGATATCATCAACATAAGCCGCTTCAACACCTTTTTTAAACGTATGATCACGAAAAGGTGAATTAAAGAGGATCGTTTGAAACAACATTTCATCCGGTGCATATGAAGTCTGAAAATATGTTAATAACTTTGGCTGGGTATCAATCAAATCCATCATATAGCTTGCAAACGCATGCGTTAACGCATGCCATTGTCCTCCACCATACACCGTATAAGTTTGTCCTTGTAGAATTAAGTCCGTTTTTTTATAAAACAGACGATTCTTTGTAATACCATAACGTAACAGGTGATGAAGAAATCTATCCGCTTTTTTGTTATGGAAAAAAGGCTTCATAAAATGTCGTTGCTGAATCTTAAAATAATCTTGGTTCTTATCCGTGATTGCAAATCCTCTGATAAACTCTACATCGGCATGCTTTGCAAAAAAAGTCTGCAAATCTTTTTGTGCATACAATGGATAATCTTGTCCGGATAATAAAACATAGCGATCATATTTTTTCTGTAATGCGGCACGATACAGTAATAAGGTAGCTTCTACTAAGCTGATATCTCCCCAATAGCACCTTGTGCGTTGTGTAAGGATATATAAGGATGAATAGTCATTTATTTCATCGATGGAGAAATCAGCCTTTTGATCCACATGCAAATACACATCCTGCATTTCACATAACTGTTTTAACAATCGATTCAATTGTTTGACATCTGTATGTGCCAATATTAAATATGCAATTCTCATATGGTATCCTTCCCATCTTCATGTAACCGTCCTTCGTATAAGGTAATATACGCAAGAAACGCTCTATTCTTATCCAAATGAGCCTTTTCTTCTGGAAGCAATTGTATACGCTGCAATGGCTTTTCCTTTAAAAGCTTCAAGAATTCGTTTACGTTATGTACAACATAGCTTCCTTTACACAAGGTTTCTTTACATCCGCCCACATCATAACTAACAATTGGGCAGCCACATGCCTGCGCTTCAAGATTAACACTTGGGTAAGTATCCTCATATGTTGGATTGAAAAAGACATAGCTTTGCTGATACCAGGAAACAAGCTCTTTCACATCGTGTGTTTCTTTATATCCTTTGATATTGGATGGCAATTGATGCAGCTGTTGTTTCGTTAACCCAATCATAACGATTTGATATGCATCTGGAATGTGCTTTGCCAAAGCGATAAAATCATCAAACCCTTTTGCAGCAGTCCATTTCCCAGCAACCCCAAGAATCGTTTTCGTTTTTTTATCCATCGCGGTCTTCCTTGGAGAAAATACTTGTAAGTCAATTCCATTATGAATGGTATAGATTGGATATGCTTGTAGAAAGGAAGCTTGCACTTGCTGCAAAAGCCAATCGGAAGGAGTAATCAAGATGAGATTTTCTATGCCGGTAAAACATGCTTTCTTTTTCTGAAAGCTGCGTGTCATATCGCTCCTTATTGTCTTAGGATAGCCATCATGATGCTGACATTGACGACATTGTGATTGCCATTGCATACAGCCATGACCATTGTAGTGTGCACAATTCCCTGTAAAGCTCCAACAATCATGTAATGTCCAAATTTTTTTTATTTCCGGATGACGTTTTAAATATGCACAAAATAGTGGTAAATTCAGATAATAGCCATGCAGATTATGCAAATGAAGAATATCCGGCTGTAGCCGTTCGAGCTTTTTAATAAAGCGTTTGGTCGCAAAATAGCTGCCAAAACCATTTTTTCCTAAAAAGCGTGCCTTTCCCACATGCCATAAAACATCAAAGATCGTTCCTATTTTTATTGTTTTATAAGTTGCCTCTGCCTTGCCTCTGCCATAAGCCATGTAACAGCTATACCCTTTTTGCTGTGCCATTGTATACAATGTCTTGCATATCCTTCCTGTACTGCCATAGCATACGGTATTCACGAAAACTATTTTTTCCATACGGTTTTATTTATGATGGAAGTATAGGATTGAAGGATTCTTACGACTTTTCCACTGATTGGCTCAATATAATCATAAACAGGCAAGCTTTTTTCATGATGCTTTTCTAATTGTATTGCTAAGGCAACCGCCTGTAATACCTCTTCCTTTTGGATACCGGCAAGAATGAAATTTCCTTTTTCCATCGCCTCAGGGCGCTCGGTACTAGTACGTATGCAAACAGCCGGAAATCCTAAATCGATGGATGAGAAAAAGGCAGCTTCTTCAGGAAGTGTTCCAGAATCACTTACAACAGCCAATGCCTGTATCTGTAATTGATTGTAATCATGAAAACCTAATGGCTTATGAATACGGACACGTTCATCAAAAGAAAAATTCCTTTCCCTAATAAACTTTTCTGCTCTTGGATGACAAGAATATATAATAGGCACATTGTACATATCTGCTAAGGCATTGATTGCCGTAAATACATCATAAAAAGCTTCTTCATGATCGATATTCTCTTCCCGATGCGCGGATAACAAAATATATTGTTGCTTTACTAAACCAAGTTCTTTAAGAATCTTTGAATCACGGATTTGCGTTAGATTCTTCGTAAGAACTTCAGCCATTGGAGATCCTGTTACAAACACTCTGTCTTTTGCTACTCCTTCCGCCAAGAGATATCTTCTGGCATGTTCGCTATAACACAAATTTACATCTGCAATATGATCTACGATACGACGATTCGTTTCCTCTGGCAATCGTTCATCAAAACAGCGGTTTCCAGCTTCTAGATGAAAAATCGGGATATGCAAGCGTTTCGCCGCGATCACACTTAAGCAACTATTGGTATCTCCCAGCACCAGCACTGCATCAGGACGAACATTTGCCATTAGATGATAGCTTTTTGCAATAATGCTGCCGATTGTCTCACCAACTTCATCTTTTGCGGCATTTAAGTAAAAATCCGGTGCCCGCAGCTGCAAATCCTTGAAAAAAATCTGATTCAGTTGATAGTCATAATTCTGCCCGGTGTGTACAAGGATTTGTTCAAAGTATAAATCACATGTTTTGATGATTTCTGATAATCGTATGATTTCCGGTCTGGTACCAACGATTGTCATCAATTTTAATTTTTTCATAAGGGTGTTCACACCTCCTTATAATAGGTATCCGGATAAGTTTCATCAAATACTTCATTTGCCCAAATAATTACTACCATATCCTGCGTTCCCGTATTTTCAATACAATGTAAATACCCCGGTGGTATATCCACTACTTCCATTTTGTTCGCCGAAAGATGATAGGTAAGAAGCTTATGATCATCGTTATAAAGATTGCGCAATTTAACATTTCCTTCGCCGGCGACAACAACATATTTTTCATTTTTGCTCATATGCCAATGATTTCCTTTTACAATACCCGGATGCAAAACATTTACACTCACTTGTCCATAAGTATCCATATGAAACATCTCGGTAAAGCTGCCTCGCGCATCCTGATGCATTGTTAAAGAATACGATAAGTTTTCTTGCGGCAGATAAGACAAATAGGTGGCATATAGCTTTTTAACAAATGCCGTTTGATTAGGCAATGTAAGATTCTGCTGCTCATTTTTAAAGGAACATAAGATATTTCTTAATTCCGATAAACGACACCTCGTTGTTGGTTCTACCTTATAGAAATCAGATTCATCTGCAACCGTTGCCTTTCCTTGCAGACAATTCAGTATTTCCGTAATGACATCATCAATATAACAAAGCGTGATTTCCTTTTGTTCATCGTGAATCTGAATATCCTGATTTCTAGCAAGGTGGTAACACCAAGTTGCTACGACACTGTTGTAATCAGGGCGGCACCATTTCCCATATACATTCGGCAGACGATATAGATAAATTTTATTACCGTTTTTTTGCCATAGCGATCTTAAGCAATTTTCAGCTGCACGTTTGCTTCTTCCATAATCATTATCTAGCACTGCCTGAATCGATGAGGTCATTAAAATGGGACATGTATTCCTATGCTGGATTAATTCATCACAAATAAACTGTGTGAATCCTTTATTACCTTCTTCATATTCTTGTGCTTTCTGTGGTCGATTGACACCGGCTAAATGAATGATGAAATCACAATCCGTCAAGTATTCTTTTAAGTCTTCTATCGCATCACGGCGATCATAGGTATACAACTTCAGTGGTTGTAAAAACGACAGTTCTTTACTTTGTAATACATGTATTAAATTTCGGGCAATAAAACCATACGCTCCGGTTATTAAAATGTTCATGCGTATTGATGCTCCCAAGTACGCAACTCTTGTTGTACATAAGCCACTTCCAATAGCTTGGCTTTTACTTCCTCAGTATCCATAAGAACTGTCGTATCGGAATTAAAATGGGATATGCGAACATGTTCATTACTGCCCGTATAAAACTTGTCATAATTCAAATCCCGCTTATCTACCGGAACACGATAGAAATTACCCAAATCAATCGCACTTGTACATTCCTCATCCGTTAATAGTGTTTCATACATCTTTTCCCCATGACGGATGCCAATGATTTTGATAGCATTATCGGCATGGAATAATTCTTTTAATGCCTCTGTTAATACTTTTATGGTACACGCAGGTGCCTTTTGCACAAAAATATCGCCACTTTCACCATGATTGAAAGCAAAAAGCACCAAATCAACCGCTTCTTCTAAAGTCATTAAAAACCTTGTCATATTGGGATTGGTTAACGTCAATGGCCGACCTTCTTTGATCTGCTTGATAAATAATGGTACTACCGATCCTCGAGAAGCTAATACATTCCCATATCGTGTACACATGATACTTGTTTTACGTGGATCCACGATGCGACTTTTCGCCGTAATCACTTTTTCCATCATCGCTTTACTTGTGCCCATGGCATTCACGGGATAGGCTGCTTTATCTGTGCTTAAGCAGACCACTCGTTTCACTTGATACTCAATTGCTGCACTTAACACATTATCTGTACCTATGATATTTGTTTTCACAGCCTCTAACGGAAAGAATTCACAGGAAGGCACTTGCTTAAGCGCTGCCGCATGAAAGACGAAATCAACACCATGCATGGCATTGCGAATAGAATCAATGTCACGAACATCACCGATATAAAACCGCAATTTATGAAAAAGCACAGGATACTTTGCTTGATATTCATGACGCATATCATCTTGTTTTAATTCATCTCTGCTAAATACACGTATTTCTTTGATATCCGTTTCAATAAATCTTTTTAAGACCGCATTGCCAAAGGAGCCTGTACCTCCCGTTATTAACAACACCTTATCTTTAAATATGCTCATCTTTTAACACCCTCATTTCTTTTATTAATTGCTCAATCAAGACTTGTTTATCAAAATGCGCCTTTCCATATGCTAGTGCATTCTTGCATAAACGATCATAACGTTCCTTGGGACATGTTAAGAATTGTTTGCATACACTTGCTAAACCAGCAGCACTGATTTCATCTGTCACGATTCCTGCTTCTGCTTCTAAAAGAATACGTTTACTTTCTCCTTTAACACAACCCACGATGGGGACTCCACATGCCATATACGTCTGCAATTTCGCCGGTAACGCCATCTTAAATACATCATCATCCTTTAAAATTAATAAAGCAGCATCTGCACTCGCTAAATATTGAGGTACTTGTGTTTCTGGTATCCAACCATGGAAAATTACACACTTTTCTAATTTCCGCTGCTTCACCATCGCTACTAATTTCGTCATATATCTTCCGGTACCGATGAAATGCCATTGCACATGGAAATCTTTGAGCATATCAGCTGTTTCTATAGCGATATCCAATCCTTGCGCTTCACCGATATTTCCGGTAAAAACAATATGAAACGCCATCTCATCAAACAATACCTTGCTTTTTGCAACCTTTTCCACCGTAGCGTATTGCGGCCAAAACATGATCTTATCACTGTTTGTCCCCAAATATCTTTGAATACTTTGCTCATAGCTTTTTGAGGAAATCAAGATCTTATCACAAGAACGATAAATATAACGCATTAGTTTATCTAATATGCAGACACAAAGCGGATTTTTTAAACCGGTAATAGCTGTTACATATTCCGGCCATAAATCTTGTACATTTAAGATAATCGGGATCTTCCATTTTTTCTTCAAATAAATAGCGGGCAATGCTGAGGTAAGTGGTGATACGCCAAATACATACAACAGATCAAAGTTTTGTTCTTCAAGTATTTTACTTTTCTTTATCGCTTGGTAAGCATAGCTTAGATAATTGCGCACAAGTTGTAGGCTGCCTTGTCCTCTTGGTCGCATATTGCAACGATATATGGAAATATTCTGCCACTTTTCATCATTGTTCTTTGTTTTACTATACCCTTGATAATAATGTCCTTTGGGATAATTAGGCAGTCCGGTTAAAACACTGACCTCATTGCCTAACTGTTGTAAAGTTATTGCCAGATCGTTAATGCGAAAATGCTCCGGCCAGAAATACTGACTTACAATTAAGATTTTCATGATTTCCTACCTTTGACAATATCCTCAATACTACCAGGTAAAGGGCATAAGGTATCTGCTTTCTGATTGCTGTAAATTGTCGAAGAAAATAACTTTTCAAAATTTCTAATGGATAGAAAGACATCCTTTTTTTTCATTACTTTATAAAAAACACCAAGAAACAAGATCATTGCTTCACATAACAAATAAGGCATTCGAATATGATATTTACACCAGCCTTGCGCTTTATAAAAGGTAATTAATTCTTTCGCACTCACTGCCTTTTTATCACTAAGATTATAAATTGTATTTCCATAGGTATCTTTTTCAATTAAAAACGTCACAAACGTTATAATGTTATTTACTGAACAAAAATGAAATTGATATTCCCCATTTTTAAAATAATAAGCCAATGGTATTGGTTTTAATAATATTCGTTTATCAATGTTCAAGGTAAACGCTTCGCCATAAACAGGAGCAAATCGTAAAATGGCATAAGTCAACTGATCGCTATGCGTACGTAAATATTCCTCTGCTTTATATTTTGCGATAGCATAATAACTCTTAGGAGAACACACTGTACTTTCCTTCACCAATGTCTGCTGACGATTTCCATAGACTTCAATCGTTGAGGAAAAAATTAATTTACAGTTTCTCTGTATGCATTCATCAAAAATATTACATGCACATTCATAATTGATAAAATCATAGTTCGCTTGTGAGGTATCCGCATGGTTTTTATGAACAAGTGCAGCTAAATGAATAACAATATCCGGTTGGATTCTATCAAATATCGTATGTATAGAAGTAAAATCACTAAGCTCACAAATAAAACCATGCTGTTCATCCAACTGCACACTTTGCGTTCTATTAATACCGAAAATTTCATATTCCTTAGCAAGTGCTGCGCATAGCTGTCGACCGATAAAACCATTACTTCCGGTGATTAAAATTTTTTTCATAAGGATTTCACATCTCCTGAGTATGTATCTTTTTGCTCAATTGTTACATGATCCTGCTGGATACAACCTTCGACAACACCTGTTCTTCTAAAAACACATGTTATTGTTTTAAGCAATATTTTAATATCAAAGAGAAGGGAACAATGATCAACGTAATATTTATCAAAAGCTACTTTCTCTATAATTGGTAGCTCGTCTCTTCCATTGACCTGTGCCCATCCACTTAACCCCGGACGATACTTATGAACTCCATATTTTTCTCTTTCCGCAATAAGATCATCTTGATTGTACAAAGCAGGACGAGGACCGATAAAAGACATATGACCCAGCAGTATATTGATCAATTGAGGCAATTCATCCAAACTTGTCTTTCGTAAAAAACGTCCTGACCTTGTGATATATTTTTGCGGATCCTTTAATAAATGTGTTGGGCAATCGCTTGGTGTTGTTTCTAACATGGAACGAAATTTATAGATGTCGAATAGATTTCTAGCTCTTCCAACCCTTTTTTGTTTAAAAAATACCGGTCCAGGACTATCACATTTGATCCATATACAGATCATAAGGGCTATGGGGCTTAGTAAAACGAGTGCAAGGAAAGATAAACAAAAATCGAAAAACCGTTTCATAAACTTCTCATACATTTTATTCACTCCCTTATCAAAATATTTTTATTATCGTCTTTACAATTAAAAACACCTTAATAACTCCTATAAATGAAAAAAGCGACTTTTTTTATGACCGAAATGATCGGTTTCCAATTCTTCATGATGTACAACATGCAAAGGATTTCGATAACATAAACAATCACATACATCCTCACCACAAATCTTCAAAGCTTCTTTATAAGCTGCCTGAAACATCATCTGTCTTCTTCCTGCATCGTGATGAGCATCTGATGCGATAAAGTGACAAAGATTTCTATGTAACAACTTCTTAGCATGTTTCTGACACGTCTTACCAAAACAGCCACAAATACTTGATGCGTTGATTTGCAAATAGCACCCTAATTCCACCCATCTTTGGATCCTTTCTATATCTAGCTTTTGGGGAAAATAACGTTCAATATGTGCGATGATCGGAACATATCCTGCAAGTATCAGTTCATATAGTCGTTCTTCCACCATAAACTCATCACCAAGTTCATTCCTGCATGAAAATTCACATAAGACATAATCTGAACCTGCTAATGTAAGCATTTGCTTTTTTGGCAAACTTTTCGCAAAATCAGTATTTAATAAAAATTCACATCCACAGTATCCTTGTATGCCATATTGTTTTGCTAGATCAATACACTCTTGAAGACGATGTTTCATGAATGTCATGGACATTACCGTGTCTTCTCTTTCACAATAATGTGGTGTAAAAATAACGCGTTCTATATGCTCTTTCACACAACTCTGAAGACACTTATTGGTTTCTTCCAGTGATTGCGAACCATCATCTAACCCCCAACACATATGATTATGTATATCAATAAATCTCATAGGGTGCTCCTTTAATATCTTTAAAATATCGTGGCGATATCTATTATGTTATACTTTTTTGAATGTATCGTTTTTATTGTGTATTCTATAGATTTATGCAAATAAAGTACAAAAAAAAGGCGATTTCCTAAGAAATCACCACTATGCAACAAGGTATAACTAATTGTATACAACCATTGATATAATACTCCTAAAACCTCATCTTGTAAATATTATTTTCAATTTTTGGAAATTATTGTTTATCTTTTACAAAAAAACCAGCATGCTTAGGATATGATGTCATATCCTATCAAACTGGTTTTGTTAATTTATTATGCGTGTTTTAAAACTACACTTTCTACTAAATGTCCAATTTTCTCACAAGAATCACAAGCTAATTCCATGCGATCATAAATAGATTTCCAACGAATCACTTCTACTGGATCAAGGACATCGCTAAACAATTCTCTAGTCGCTTTGGCGAACAAAGTATCGCCTTGCCCTTCTAGATGATTTACCCGCTTGATACAATCCATAATATTGTTGTTGTACTGAATTTTTTCAAATTCCTTCATCATTTCACGAACCGCATCACAGCACATCACAATAACCTTCCCATATGCCATTGCTGCTTCTTGCACTTCTTTTACATTATAGATATAAAGGCCGATAGAAACATCTTCCACCATATCCACCATATCATCCAACGCATTACTTAATGCCACAATATCTTCGCGATCCATAGGAGGGCGCGAATCTTTTGCTAATACGGTCATAATTTCATGACGACGTAAATCAGCCTCATGCTCAATGCGATGCATTTTCTGCAAATGTACATCAATGGCATTCGGTTGGTAGTCTTTCATCATCTTCATCAATTCAAAAGCCGCCTGATAAGCACATTCTGTCATCAGTTGATATGCCTGAAAATAGTTGTACTTTTTCTTTTTGATCATTCTCATATACCTCTTTATCTATCCCCATTTCCTAATGAAAGGAAATCTTAGAATATTCTATCATAAACGCATATACTATACAATCTGATTCCCTCAAAATTTGTACTATTTCAAAAGTTCTTTCACATATTTCAATACATCTTTTCCCTGAACCCAAATATCCGGAGCAATCCCCTGATATTCACTGGCATACGTTTCAGGAAAATCCCCATATAAATTTCCAAACATGATTTGCAAACCACTTTTATCTAAATAAAAGCTTGACATTGCACTGCCACTAATTGCCCCTGCACTCGGCATTCCAATAAAGATTACATTTTCCATTGTATGCAATTCATCCATCAGCATTTCACTGGCCGATGCGCTGGTTTCATCTTGCAAAACCAATAATATACTTTTATTCTTGATCAGCTTTTTTCCCATATAAGGCTTTTCAATATATAATAAATTATCATGTTTCTGATAATTGCCATCTTCTAATAAAGATGCTAAGGATTGATCGGTTTTCTCATCCATCAGCTGTTTGAACTTTTGTTCATGCAATGGCAGCCGCAGCATTCGTGCTCCATAACCACTTAAGCGCTGTTTGGCATAACTATGCGACCACGCATAACTCAACATTGCATTACCACCAGGATTGCCCCGTAAATCTAAAATGGCAAGCGGTTTTTGGGAGAATTGCGCTGCCCTTGCTAAAAAAGTTTCGGCATATTGTGCATACGTATCACTGGCTCTGGGATATATCATTTTTGTAATATGCAGATAAGGAATACCTTGCACGATTTTTTCTGTAAGAATATCCTCACTACGCTTCATCTGTTCCACTTTTTCCATAGCTACCTTACGCTCACTTCCATCTGCATAGCGCATGGATAAGTGCGTAATGTTTTTTCTGCTTCGATAAAACAGTTGATAAGAAATGCTGCCATCCTTATGCAAGACAGGCTTTAAATACGTCGCAAGATCTGCATCCTTATGGATTTGCACAATACGTTTTTGATTGGATTGATCATAATAACCATCCTTCTTTTTCACATAAGCCTTTTTTTGATAGTGTACCCCTTGTTCGCTATACGTGGTATAGCTTTCATGCAAAGGTTCAAAATCAATTTGAAAATGGACATCTTCAATAAAAGAAAGTTGTTTTCTTAATACTTCACCTAACTTCGTTTTCTTAATTTTTGCATATGTCTTTATCTGTTTATCTACCATTTGCTTTGCTTCTTGGAAGCGCGCATCTCCATATATAGGATATTTCCCATACAATGCCTTCAAAGTAAAGAAAACATCTTCTACATCCTGTAGGGCTTCTTGCTGTGTCACACTTTCTTCACCATTCGTTTTTGCCCCATGTGCAATGACATAATCCATTGCTCGATAATACGCTTCACTGCTATTGGCATATGGTGAAAAAGCATCGGTTTGTATCGGATTTGGGATAATTTGTGCATGCGCTGCATTGACATATTTCTTATACTCCTGCAACACCTGGGGTACTTTTTCATCTTTTACTTTCGCTGTGCAGGCACTCAAGCATAACACACAACATAAACAGACCCATAATTTTCTCATCGTTTTCCTACTCCTTTTTATTCCATATCTATAGCCTTTTTATACCTTGATCAACAAATTGTTCTTCCCTATGTTTGAACGTATGGTTTTATTTCTTTTAACACAGACGCAATATCCTTTTCAATTACGAGTGATTGTTTTGCCAACTGCATGGGACAATATGCTTCCAATTGGTTGATGATAACATAATATGCCTGTGGATTTTCATGAACGAATTGCCAAAAAGGATATTTAATGATGCCCGGAGTATTATTCCCTACTCCTAATTCTAAATATACAATGTGATCATCTTTATGCTGCTTGAGAAATTGCTGATATCGTTTTTGTGCGGCATGCCAACCTGCATCCTCACAAAAATTAGCATCATAGCGTAGATTTACTGTCATAGGAGCATGGCAATAGGGACAATAAGGAATCAATTCTTTGGGAATGCAACGCTTTTTTTGCTGCATAACCATCTGCCGTATCACTTTCTCATTATCATACGTCTTGGCATGACAATTGTGTGAACATTGCAACAAGCCATAATCGCCTTGGGTATAAAATAAACGTTCTTTCGCAAATCCATGCAATTGAAACTGATGATCCACATTCGTCGTAATGACAAAATAATTCTTATCTTTGACAAGGGATAACAGATCTGCATAGACCGTATTTACCTGAGCAGCATAGCGATTATGATAAATATGTCGGCTCCAATATCCCCAATATTCTTCCAATGTCGCGAAAGGATAAAACCCTGCTTCATACATATTAGTAAAATGATAAGCATCTATAAAGTCTTGAAAATAACGATAAAACCGTTCACCATCATAACGCAAACCGGCTGCGGTAGATAAGCCAGCTCCGGCACCTATTAAGATTGCATCTGCCTCTTGTAACAGCGCATGCAGCTTTTCAATGTTGGAGATAGGTTTGATAAATGCGTTCGTCTTCGTCTTTGAATACATTAAAGATCACCTTCATTTCATAATTGGTTTCTTGTAAATAGGTTTTCACCGTATGAATAGCAATAGCGGCAGCTTCTTCATTAGGAAAATGGAAAACCCCGGTAGATATGCAACAAAAGGCAACCGAAGTCAGATGATATTGTTGTGCTAAGCTAAGACAAGAGCGATAACAATCTGCCAGTTGTTGCTTCTGCGTATCTGTGACTTGCCCATATACGATAGGACCTACCGTATGCAATACATAGGTTGCCGGAAGATGATATCCTTTAGTTATCTTAGCTTTTCCTACTGGCTCTTCATGCCCTTGTTTTCGCATGATAACAGCACACTCCTGACGTAATTCTATACCTGCAAAAGTATGAATAGCATTATCAATACAACCATGACAAGGTTGAAAACATCCTAACAATTGTGCATTTGCAGCATTCACGATCGCATCTGCTTGTATTCTTGTGATATCACCTTTCCATAAGTGAAGATTCTTATCAAAAGCCTGCATTTGTGCTATGGTAACGATACCTTTTTGGTGTTTTATTGCTTCTAATACTGCCTTTTCATGGCATAAATAAGCATTAGACACCGGTTTCGGTTCTCTTACATTCACTAACGAGCGATATAGTTGGAAACATTCTTCTTCCTGTTGCGGTATGGAAATGTCCCTGTAAGCTTCATTTTCCTCTAATAAATATGTGATAAGCCATTGTAGATGTTCTTGCATATGACCACCTTGCCTTTCTTTATGTAATCATAACGCGTTTCATAGAATTTGCAAAGCAAGCAGTTTATAAGTTCGCCGTTCTAAACAAATCAATATAAGAATCAACATATATGTACAATACGTTTAATAATACAATCAATAGTACCTCTTTACGATCATCTATATGGTTCTTTTCTTGATTTGGGCAAAAACACATAATCTATCTTTTCTAGATTCATTTTACGCTTTATCACATAGCGATTTCTTGTATAAAGACAACATAATGTAACCACGCAAGATAAACTATTTCGCACTTCGCACCATTCGACGTTATTCTTGTATTGTAAAAAGGTATTTCTTTATCATGTCCATATTCTAATGCAACCTTCTTCGCATTACCATCCAAAGTTGCCTGTACGATTTCTTTGAATTGTCTTACGATTTCAGAAATTTCTTTCATGCTAACTCTTTTCAATTTAAAAGTAAAATACTTTCAATCTTCTTTTGTTTTAACTGCATGATGATGTACATTCCCTGCTATTCTTAATTTATCTTCATCACACATTTTCTCCTTTACCCTACTTAATACGGTAGTATCAAAGCTATGTTGTTGAACATAAGAGATTAGCGAATCCCTGTCTTTTAAGTATGCATATTTCAATATCCATCCGATTGCCATACGTATATACCTGTTTTCTTTATGTTCCACCTCATCAATTACTGCGTATACAAAAGCCAGTGGCAAATGAATCGCAAATTCATCTCCGGAGTAAAGCAAACATACAATAGCGGCACGATTTACCAAGACATTCGCATCATGACACCATGCGAAAACATGCTCTTTTACTTGCGTGTAATGCTGTTCCAACATGGGATTTAAAACGCGATAACAAAATTGATCACACCATGCCCAGCCATCCACATACGTCTTGAGCCATTGCTCATAAACAACAAAATAAGAAAAATCATATAGCTTGCGTCTTTTGATCCAAAGCGATATGTATTTTATATAAGTTGGTGTGACCTCTAATAATTTTTCACACAAGGCAAGAAATGCTTTATCATCCTTAGGAAGTTTCTGATAGGAAACGTTTGCTGCTTTTTGTATTTCTTTTGCGGAAACACTAGGATCTAATGCTAAAAAAACTGATTCTATGAAATCCTTCTTGCTCATCTTTCACCCTCCTATCGTTATCTTTTCTTTATTGTAAACATATCTTTTGCATAAGACAACTATCAGATAAAAAAAGAAGCATAGCTATTCACTACACTTCCTATGTTCCCTTATTTACATTTACCATCTGCATCAACATGCATCGGCTAATTCATTCATTGAAATCGTGGTAAAATTCATCGATTCTAACACCTTCAACATCGCATTGGCAGTATCGAAGCTAGTAAAACAGCTCACACTGTTTTCGGCTGCTACACGGCGTATCAAGAAGCCATCCATAGTCACTTCTTTCTTTTGTGACATGGTATTGATGACATAATTGACATGACCTTTACGAATGACATCTAACACATTCTCCATGGCTTCCTCATGCGCATCAATTTTCTGCACGGTTTTCACATATAAACCATGTGCTTGTAAGTAATCAGCTGTTCCTTTGGTTGCCAGTATGCCATATCCGATAGCAGAGAAGCGTTTGGCTATCAAAAGTCCTTCTTCTTTGTCCTCATCGGCGATGGTCAATAAGAGATTGCCATGTGTAGGAATCTTCACGCCGCTTGCCAACAATGCTTTATATAAGGCTTTTTCCAGTGTTACATCTCCTCCCAAGGCTTCACCGGTGGATTTCATTTCCGGACCTAATACGGTATCAACACTGCGCAGCTTAGCAAAAGAGAAGACCGGTGCTTTGACAAAGACGCGTTGACTTTGTGGTCGTATGCCTTCTGCATAGCCCTGTTCTTTTAAAGAATGACCAAGTGCACAGCGTGTTGCCACATGACTCATTGGAACCCCGGTAATCTTAGATAAGAATGGTACGGTACGAGAAGAGCGTGGATTCACTTCGAGGACATATACCTGTTCCGCTTTATCAATGATGAATTGAATATTATATAAACCAATAAAATGGAAACCTTTACCGATACGAATCGCATAATCCACGATCGTATCTTTCACCTTTTGCGAAACGGTTTGCGCTGGATATACCGAAATGGAATCCCCGGAGTGGATGCCGGCACGTTCGATATGCTCCATGATACCGGGAATATACACCTGCTCACCATCACAGATAGCATCAATTTCCATTTCTTTTCCCACAATATATTTATCTACCAAGATAGGCGCATCGTGGCTGATTTCTTTTACCGCCGTTGCCATATATATCTTTAAATCAGCATCGTTATGCACGATTTCCATAGCACGGCCGCCAAGCACATAACTTGGACGTACCAACACCGGATAACCGATCTTATTCGCAATGACTAAGGCTTCTTCAACCGTCACGGCGGTTTCCCCGGTTGGCTGTGGAATATTCAGCTTATGCAGCATTTTTTCAAATGCATGTCGATCTTCGGCACGATCGATGTTTTCTAAGGACGTACCTAAAATCTTTACCCCGCGTTTTACGAGCTGATCGGCTAAGTTGATAGCCGTCTGCCCACCAAATTGGACAATAACCCCTAAAGGCTGTTCTAAATCAACTACATGCATGACATCCTCAATGGTTAATGGTTCAAAATACAATTTATCAGAGATAGAGAAATCGGTGGATACTGTTTCCGGATTGTTGTTGATAACGATGGCTTCATAACCACATTCACGCAAGGTCATGACACAATGAACCGTCGCATAATCAAATTCAACACCCTGTCCGATACGAATCGGTCCAGAGCCTAGAACGATGATTTTCTTACGGTCTGTACGGAAGGATTCCGTTTCCTGTTCATAGGTGGAATAGAAATACGGCGTCGCACTTTCAAATTCCGCTGCACAGGTATCCACCATTTTGTATACTGGTACGATGCCGTTATTCTTCCGCAGCTCATAGAGGGAGCGCTCCTTCATCCCCCACTTGCGGGCGATATAGGAATCCGCAAAGCCGTTTTCCTTCAACGTACGGAGTACGGTAAGATCCTGTGGATGTGCCATCATTTCTTCTTCCAGAGAAATGATATTCGCAAACTTATGCAGGAAGAACATATCGATCTTCGTTATTTCATGAATACGTGCTAGTGATTCCTTACGGCGAATCAGCTCAGCGATGCCGAACATGCGCAGATCATCCTTTACCGCGATTTTCTCCCACAGCTGCTCAGTTGTACAGGCATCAATTTCCTTATGATCGATGTGATCACATTTCATTTCCAGAGAGCGTACTGCCTTCAGAAAGCTTTCTTCAAAATTGCGACCGATGGACATGACTTCACCGGTAGCCTTCATCTGTGTTCCCAAACGACGATCGGCCCTCTCAAATTTATCAAACGGGAATCGTGCCAGCTTCGTAACGATGTAATCCAGTGATGGCTCAAAGCAGGCATAGCTCGTCTTGGTAATCGGATTGATGATTTCATCCAATGTCATACCGACCGCAATCTTTGCGGCCAGCTTTGCAATCGGATAGCCGGTAGCCTTGGAGGCGAGCGCTGAAGAGCGGGATACTCTTGGATTCACCTCAATGATATAGTATTTGAAGCTGTTGGGATCCAGAGCCAGCTGTACATTGCAGCCTCCGCATATTTTCAAGGCACGTATGATTTTCAGACTGGCATTGCGCAGCATCTGATGCTCACGATCGGACAACGTCTGCACGGGCGCCACAACCATGGAATCCCCGGTATGAATGCCCACTGGATCAATGTTTTCCATGTTGCAGACCACGATAGCATTATCGTTATTGTCCCGCATAACCTCATATTCGATTTCTTTAAAGCCTGCGATGCTGCGTTCAATCAGACACTGATGTACTGGAGACAGCTTTAATCCGTTATCCGCAATGATACGCAGCTCCTCTTCCGTATCCGCAAAGCCTCCACCGGTTCCTCCCAGTGTGTACGCCGGACGAACAACTACCGGATAGCCAATGGAATTCGCAAAGGCAATCGCCTCCTCCACCGTATGAACGATATCGCTCTCCGGTACCGGTTCGTTGATTTCATACATCAGATTCCGAAACAGCTCACGATCCTCCGCCTTGTTGATGGCAGCTAAGTCCGTTCCCAAAATCTCCACATCGTATTCCTCAAGAATTCCCGATTCAGCTAGTTCAACAACCAGATTCAATCCGGTTTGTCCCCCCAGACTGCCCAGTATAGCATCCGGACGTTCTTTATAGATGATACGGCTGGCAAATTCCAGTGTTAGCGGTTCAATATAGACACGATCCGCAATCGCCGTATCGGTCATGATCGTTGCCGGATTGGAATTGATCAGGACGACCTCATAGCCTTCCTCACGAAGAGACTGGCAGGCCTGACTTCCGGCATAATCAAATTCCGCTGCCTGACCGATGACAATTGGTCCAGACCCGATCACAAGTATTTTTTTCATATCTGTACGCTTTGTCATTTTATACGTTCTCCTTTTCCATCAGTTTCATAAATTGGTCAAACAGATAATTCGCATCCTCCGGTCCCGGTGCAGCCTCCGGATGATACTGTACACTGAATACCGGATAGCGTTTATGGCGGACACCCTCCACACTCTTATCATTCAGTGCCTGATGTGTCATAATCAGATCTGTGTTCGCAAGACTTTCTGCTTCCACAGCATAGCCGTGATTCTGCGAGGTGATTTCCACCTTTTTGCTGGACAGATTCAGGACGGGATGATTACAGCCGCGATGTCCGAATTTCAGCTTAACCGTATTGGCACCGCACGCCAGAGAAATCAGCTGATGTCCAAGGCAGATGCCGAATACCGGAACATGCTTGATCAGCTCGCGGATTTCCTTGATTGCACCTGTCATATCCTTGGGATCCCCCGGACCGTTGCTCAGCATAATGCCATCTGGATGCAGAGCAAGAATCGCCTGTGCTGATGTATTGTATGGTACAACGACAAGATCGCAGCTTCTGCGAGACAGCTCGCGGATGATGCCATGCTTTGCCCCGAAATCCATCAGTACAACCTTTTTCCCACGGGCTGGAATTGGAAAAGGCTTCTGCGTGGATACGCGTGCAACCTGATCGTGCAAAAAATCAGTCTCCTTCAACAGCCTGACCATTGCATCCACATCTGCATCCGCATTTGCCATAATGGCACGCATGGTACCGCTGCTGCGCAGCTTTCTTGTAATCGCGCGCGTATCCACATGACAGATTCCCGGTATTTCTTTTAGCTTTAAAAATTCATCCAGTGTCAGATCGCATCGGAAATTGCTTGGCTGCGCGCAGTATTCCTTCACAACAAAACCGAACACAGCAGGATCCAGACTTTCAAAGTCATCCCGGTTGATTCCATAATTTCCAATCATCGGATAGGTCATCATAACGATTTGACCGCAATAGGATAAATCGGACAGTACCTCCTGATAGCCGCTCATTCCGGTATTGAACACAAGCTCCCCTACCTGATAATGATCAGCTCCGAAGCCGCAGCCTTCATATACACTGCCGTCCTCCAGTATCAGTAAACGTTTTTTCATATAGCTCCTCCTGTAAGTCCTTACAATTGCCGTTTCCACCAAAAGGGCATAGAATACCTGCTGTATTCTATGCCCCAATGCATTGTGCTCTCTATTCTATTTTTCCATCCAGGATTCATCCTTCGGATCCTGTTTCCATGCCTTTAACTTCTCAAGGTCTCCATCCTTGATATAGGCATGCTCCAATGCCACATCTATCAGTACATCATAATTGCTCAATGTCTTAAATTCACAGGAAATACTGTGAAACAGCTCTGTAGATGCCGGTAACAGATAGGTGAAAATTGCCACAACGCCCAGTACCTCGGCACCTGCCTCACGCAGGGATTCAATGACATCCTTGACGGAGCCTCCCGTTGAAATCAAATCCTCTACGACAACAACCTTAGCACCCTGTTCGATTTTTCCCTCGATTTTATTTCCTTTGCCATGGCTCTTGTTGGAGCTGCGCACATAGCCAAACGGCTTCTCCAGCTTGTCTGCCACCATCGCTCCCCATGGGATACCGGCAGTCGCTGTACCGACGATGACCTCAGCCTCTGCATATTCCTGCTTGATCAGTTCCACAAAGCCTTGCACAACCACAGTGCGCTTTTCCGGAAAGGAAAGTACCAGACGGTTGTCACAGTAGATTGGTGATTTGATTCCGCTTGCCCATGTAAATGGATTATTTGGCTGCAGAGATACCGCCTGGATATCCAGCAGATTCTTTGCGACAGTTTTTTCAATATTCATTTATTTTCCCTCCATCGTTTTTTCAATTTCATGATAGGTAGCCACCGGATCGGCACTTTTTGTAATGCTTCTTCCCACGACGATGTAGTCACAGCCCTGTTCTTTGGCAAATGCCGGCGTTGCCACTCGCTTTTGATCATCCTTGGAATCATCCGCAAGACGAATACCCGGTGTAACCGTCAGAAAGTCAGACCCGCATGCCTCATGAATTGCCTTTGCTTCATGAACAGAGCACACAACACCGTCCAGTCCGCTTTCCTTTGCCAGCTTCGCATAGGAGATAACAACATCCTTTACATCTCCGGGAATCAGCAGCTCTTCATTCATTGCCTCATTGGATGTACTTGTCAGCTGTGTTACAGCGATGCAAAGTGGACGCTTGCCATTGACAGCTCCCTCTTCCAGACCTTCGATTGCAGCCTTCATCATGGCACTTCCACCTGCCGCATGCAGATTAACAACATCCACATCCAGCTTTGCCAGATTCTTCATCGCCTGTTTAACCGTATTTGGAATATCATGCAGCTTCAGATCCAGAAAAATCTGGTGTCCCATCGCCTTCACTTCCCGAACAATTTCAAAACCAAAAGAATACGTAAGCTCCATACCGATTTTCACATAAATCGGCTCCTGAAACTTTAATAGAAATTCATATACTTCCTTACGCGTGGAGAAATCCAACGCAACCATTGTTTTACTCATCAACGAAAACTCCTTCCAACAGCATCATTCAGACTGTTATTCCCATATTTCTTCAGGACCTTTGGCAAATCCTCTATTATTTTAACACAGCACAGCGGATCGATAAAGTTCTGCATTCCCACTTCAACCGCACTTGCCCCGGCATACAGAAATTCCAGTACATCCTCCGCACGCGTGATACCACCGACACCGATAATCGGAATATTGACAGCAGATGCCACCTGATGCACCATACGCACTGCTACCGGCTTAATGGCAGGGCCGCTCAGACCGCCGGTCACATTGGCCAGCAGCGGCTTTCCCGTATGCAGATCCATACGCATTCCCATCAAGGTATTGATGAGCACCAGACCGTCTGCCCCTGCCTCTTCTACAGCCTTGGCAATCTCTACGATGTTGGTAACATTCGGTGACAGCTTGACATAGACCGGCTTTTCCGCCGCTTCCTTAGCCATGCGGGTAACACTCGCCGCCAGCTTGGGATCCGTACCCAGACCGATTCCCCCGTGCTTCACATTCGGACAGCTGATGTTCAGCTCATATGCCTTAACAACCTCGCTTTTATTCAGCTTCGTGATCACCTCGACATATTCCTCTTCACTGGCACCTGCCACATTG